>Ga0310123_10001361_pt1 | contig 20382 bp, 20 predicted proteins | sample CB6_AW_1057_MG_FD_203505 | JGI IMG/M metagenome (GOLD analysis project Ga0310123, IMG submission 203505) | Marine microbial communities from Western Arctic Ocean, Canada - CB6_AW_1057 | ecosystem: Environmental > Aquatic > Marine > Oceanic | place: Canada: Western Arctic Ocean | collected... | reverse complement strand
TACCAGATGGGCGATACTACAGTTCGCGCTCTTGATGGTGTTGACCTTAACGTGAACCATGGTGAGATGCTGTCCATAATGGGACCCTCAGGTTCCGGGAAAAGCACATTAATGGCTATCATGGGCTGTCTGGACAAACCCACTCATGGGCGCTATTGGCTTGATGGTGAATACGTTGAGGTGATGAGTGACTCGCGGCTTGCGGAGATACGCGGAAAGAAAATCGGCTTTGTGTTTCAACAATTTAACCTGCTTGCCCGCACAAGTGCGCTGGAGAATGTTATGCTTCCACTGACCTACGCTGGAGTGCGTGGCCGTGAAAAACAGGCTCAGGCCAAAGAAGCGCTTGATCTAGTGGGTCTTGCTGACCGTATAGGCCATAGACCGGGCGAACTTTCCGGTGGCCAGCAGCAACGCGTGGCCATCGCACGTGCGCTGGTAAACCGTCCGGCAATATTACTTGCTGATGAGCCTACTGGAGCTCTTGATTCCAAGACTGGCGACGAATTGATGAACCTTTTCGATAAGCTGCATCGTGATCACGGTCTGACCTTGTGCGTGGTAACGCACGATCCAGAAGTGGCTGCACTCACCCATCGCATAGTGCGTCTCCATGATGGGAGTGTCTTGGGAGATGCCACCAAATGAATGTACTAGCTAATATAAGAGTGGCTATTCGCGCTCTAGCGGTCAACAAGCTACGTTCCGTGCTAACCATGCTGGGGATAATAATAGGCGTTGCTGCTGTGGTGGCACTGATGTCGATTGGCAATGGGGCGACTGCATCCATCACTGAGCAAATTGAAGGCATCGGGTCCAACATGGTCACCGTGTTTCCGGGGCAATTTGAGCGCGGAGGGCATCGTATTCAGGCCAAACTTACTCACTCAGATTATCAGGCGCTTGCACAGGGCGTAGATAAAGTGAGCGTTATTGCCCCAGTTTTCCAGCGGTTTTCCCAACTTACTTATGGTGGTAATAGTATGGATGTAGAGGTTCGGGCTACTGTTGATACTTATCAACAAGTCCGCGTGATGGAGTTATCCAACGGACGCTTCATATCACGCGGAGAAGATTCTAGCCGGGCGCGCGTGGTGGTTCTGGGATCGCAAACTGCAACCGACTTGTTTGCGGGTCTCAGTCCGATAGGTCGAAGAATTCGAATCGATGGTGTGTTCTTCCAAGTGATTGGAGTGTTGGAAAGTAAAGGGGGAGGCGGTTTTGGGAGCGAGGATGAGTTGGCCATTATACCTCTTGAGACTGGATACACTAGACTGTTTGGAAGTCGGGCAATCAGCCAGGGCGAACGCGTGCTGAGTCTCGTATCCATGTCGGCTGCTACTCCAGAGGACGTAGAATGGGTTATGGTGCAGATTGAACGCATTATGCGACAACGCCATGGCCTGAAGCTTAGCGATGAGTTGGACTTCACGGTATTTAGTCAGAACGCTTTTTTGGAAGCATTTGATGAAATTACCGCGACTCTGACGATATTTCTTGGCGCGATTGCTGGTATTTCTCTTCTTGTGGGTGGCATCGGCATTATGAACATCATGCTGGTTTCTGTGACAGAGCGAACGCGTGAAATTGGGTTGCGCAAGGCCATGGGAGCTCGGCGAAGCACTATACTGTTTCAATTTCTGATTGAGACGATAGTACTCAGTCTCATCGGTGGTGTGACTGGTATAGCTCTTGGATGGGGCATTGCCTACGGAGTTTCGGCCGCCGACTTGGTGCAGGCGGATGTGCGCGCCAATACCATCATGATGGCTTTTTTCTTTGCGGCTTTCGTGGGCATCTTTTTCGGGATTTATCCAGCCAGCCGGGCTGCGCGACTCAGCCCGATAGAAGCGCTCCGATACGAATAATGTGAGAGACCATCAGATAAGACTGACGGAGATTATAATTTCGTGCGCGCGGGTAATAAGTGTGAAGAGGAGCTTAGATAATGACTGCGGAATTGATTGATGGAGTTGCTATAGCCGAGCGGGTGCGCGGTGAGGTGGCAGCCGGTGTGGAAAAACTTGTTGCTAAATACGGCGTGACGCCTGGATTGGCTACAGTGCTTGTGGGTGATAATATCGCCTCTCAAACCTATGTGCGGGCAAAACGCAAGGCTTGCGCCGAGGTGGGCATTCAATCATTTGGGCACGAATTGCCTGCTACTAACACGCAGCAGGAAGTGGAGACACTGGTGGGGAAACTGAACGCGGATGTCCGTGTGCATGGAATATTGGTGCAGCTGCCGCTCCCCGATGGGTTGGACGAGGAGGCCGTGCTGGCGGCCGTCAGTATCGAGAAGGACGTCGACGGATTTCACCCCATAAACATTGGCAAATTGGGAATGAAGGGGCGTGATCCGCTCTTCGTGCCCTGCACTCCGGATGGGTGCATGCGCCTCCTGGAAGAATCAGGAGCACAGTTTTTGGGTGCGAACGCAGTGGTGCTTGGGCGCTCGAACATCGTCGGCCTACCGGCCGCAATGCTGCTTCTCAAACGCGATGCCACGCTGACGGTTTGCCACTCGCGCACAAAAGATCTGCCGGCTGTATGTCGATGCGCTGATATTCTCATCGCTGCAGTTGGCAGAGCAGAAATGGTGAAGGCCGACTGGGTTAAGCCTGGGGCTCATGTGATTGACGTGGGCATCAACAATAAATGGTTGGAGCATCCCGCTGACCGCGAGGTGACCTGTGCGGCTAGCGGCGAGACTTTCACGGCGCACCGGCAAGATGAATCGGAGAAGGGCGGTCGCAAACGTGTGGGATATCTGGATGAGAAAAGCAGCGCTTTTTACTTGCGGGAGTACCTTCCAGAGGGGCGCTCGGTGGAGGGATTGGTGAAGCTTTTCAGACAACACAGGTTGGTGGGGGATGTCGATTTCGAGGAGGTGAAGGAAGTCGCCAGCCACATCACTCCGGTGCCGGGCGGTGTCGGCCCGATGACAATAGCGCAATTGCTCAGCAACACTTTGCGAGGGGCGCAAGCGGCAGCTGGATAATGGGATCTAGTCCATAAGGGTTTTTTAGTTCACCACAATTAATCACTCACTTAACTGTGATGAAATACTGCAGAAAGTCAACGTTCTAAATACCCCACTTCTACATCATTCTACAGTTACACTCTTTGCGAGGTTGCGCGGCTGATCCACATCGCAGCCACGTAGCAGGGCAATGTGATATGCCATCAATTGCAGTGGGATGGTTGTCAGCACCGGGCTGAGCATCCAGGAGCAATCCGGCACCCATAATACGTGGTCAGCGAGCGCTTCGATGCGCTCGTCACCATCAGTGGCCACGGCCACAATTGGAGCACCGCGCGCCCGGGCCTGTTGTAGCTGGCTGATCATTTTGTCGTACCAGCGCGCTCGCGTGACAATTGCCACCACCGGCATATCACGGTCGATGAGGGCAATCGGGCCATGCTTCATCTCTCCGGCTGGGTATGCCTCTGCGTGGATGTACGAAATCTCTTTCAATTTTAGCGCGCCTTCATAAGCTATTGGCATCTGAATGCCGCGTCCGAGGTATAGACAATGTTGCATATTCAAAAGCGCGCGGGCCACTTTTTCCACGTCTGGCTCTCGGTCGAGTAGTGTGCCCACCTGTTGGGGTAGGCGCGCCAGCTCCTTCACCAGATGGCGTACGCGCTCGTCGTCCAGTTCGCCGCGCAGCTGGCCTAGCAATATTGCCAGTAGATAGAGGTCAACCAGCGGTGTGGTGAAGGCTTTTGTGGAGGCCACACCGATTTCCGGGCCGGCCTGCATGGAGATACAGCCTTCAGCCATACGCATGGCCTGCGACCCGATAACGTTAACGATGCTCCAGAGCGTTGCGCCACGCTCGCGTCCCTCGGCCATGGCTGCCAGTGTGTCGGCGGTTTCGCCGCTCTGGCTGATTGCCAACAGGATGGTGTTCTCGTCCACGATTGGATCTGCGTAACGGAATTCCGAGGCGATGCTCACTTCGACGGGCACGCGCGCTAGCGCCTCGATAAGCACCTTGCCTACCATGCCAGCGTAAGCTGCCGTGCCGCAGGCGGTGATGACAATACGATGGATGTTGCGTGCGGCGGTCTTGGTGAGATGCAAATCGGGCAGAAAAACCGCGCCAGTGCTGAAATCTACACGTCCGCCGATTGTGTCGGTGATGGCACGCACCTGCTCGTGAATCTCTTTCTGCATGAAGTGTCTGTATTCGCCCTTCTCAGCCGCCACCGGATCCCACGGGATAGTGTGCAGCTTGGTGGATACCTGCTCTCCGGCTAGGGTCTGGGCGCTGAAACCGGTCTCGGTCACCACCGCCATCCAGCCAGGTTCCATAAAGGCCATGTGGCGGGTGTGGTCGAGTATGGCAGGCATATCAGAGGCTGCGAACATCTCGCCCTTGCCTATGCCAATGGCGATGCCGCCAGCGTTACCAACGCGTGCTGCGATGATTTTGTCCGGCTCGTGTGTGGATATGAGTACCATGGCGCTGGCCCCGCGCAAGTCACCGATTGCGCGCCGGACTGCGTTCTCGAATGGGTGTCCGGCTGCCAGATAGTGTTCCACCAGATGGACGATCACTTCGCTGTCCGTATCCGATTGCAGTGTAACGCCCTCCGCGAGCAGATCTTCGCGCAGGCTCATGTAGTTCTCCACGATGCCGTTGTGCACGATGACTACTTCGCCGGTGGAGCCCATGTGAGGGTGGGCGTTACGCTCATTTGGTTCGCCATGTGTGGCCCAGCGTGTATGGCCTATACCAAGGTTGCCGCTGAGGGGCTGCTCGGAGACCAGCCTCTGTAGACGCGCAAGTTTGCCCACATCGCGTCGGATGTTGATTTTCCCATTTTCGATGGTGGCCATGCCGGCGGAATCGTAGCCACGGTATTCCAGCCGTTTCAGGCCGTTCAGGATGATAGGTGTCGCGTCGCGCGGGCCGATGTAAGCGACTATGCCGCACATAACGGAATCCCTCCGATAGATGGGCAGCGCCCGGTGTGCAGGCTCGTGCGCTCAACGGGGAGCTGCTGGTTTTTTTGCCAGCGCCGCCGCCTCTGTGTCGTCGGTTGCCCGGCGGTTTTGTGCGGCCGCTTTGCAGAATTGGAGGGGAGAGGGGGTGCGGGCACTGGCAGGCCCGGAGGGCATCCGCTGATCTCTCGATTTTCCGCCGCTGCCACCGCGGCGTTAGCCCTGTCACTTGGCAGGGTACCCTCGTCCTCGTCACCCGGTGATCAATCACCGGGCCTTGCGCTGCGCCTTTCCGAAATGTGAGCTAGTCTTCTCGTTGCGATTCACATCCCAATCTGTATAACCATTATAGCAGGATGTGTAATTCAGGTATTAATTATGTTACCCTTCTGGGGACGTTAAGTTGCAGCAATGAATTCCTGTGTGGCGCTCTCCAGTTCAGAATAAACCCCGCGGCGGTGTGGCGGCAGCAGCTGCGCTAGGGCGTACATGCATTCGCTGGTCATCTGCTCCAATTGCGGGGCGGTGGGGCGGGTGGCCATCCGCTTTAGGCGCAGCGGTTGCCCCACGCGCAGCACTGCGCCCGCCCGCCTTTTGCGCTCCGGGCTGAGTGTGGGGAAGCCCTCGGTACCTTCAATGGCTAGTGGCACGATGGGCACATCCGCGCGGTATGCCAGGTAGGCCACGCCCGGTTTGGCTCTTTGCAGGGCCGGGTGGCGGGTACCCTCCGGGGCGACAAGCAATATCTCGCCGGCGCGAAGCACCGCCAAAGCGCTGCCAATTGCGCGGCGGTCGAAGCCGCTGCGGTCGACTGGGATGACCTGCCATAAACGCGGGAAAATGCCCACGACAGGATAATCGTAAACCTCGCGTTTTGCCAGCGGCACCACGTTGCGCGGCATACATCCCATTACCACCAGCGAATCCAGGAACGCGATGTGGTTCATCATCAGAATAGCCGCGCCTGTGGCGGGAAGATTTTGCAGCCCGTGTACACCATCGATTTTGGCGAACCAGCGGAAGCCAATCTCGCACAGCAGCCAGCGCAACAGATTGCGTATTGGCTCCAACTGGGCGTGGTCGTAATCGCGCGTGGAGGGCCGGTTTGCTCCCGCTGGAGTGTGGATGCGGGCCATGGCGGTCAGTCGGGCTCCCGCTCCGGGTGGGGGTAATCACCGCGATGATGTGGTGGCAGCAGCGCGGCGATACGGCGCATAATCATGTTGGTGTGGCGGTCGAGTGCCTCGCGGCGGGTGACGCCGGCCAAATCCGGCAGCCGGTAGAGCTGGCCAATGGCCACTTCCACGTTCTGTTTGCGGCCTTTGCGCAGCGATGAGAAGATGTCCGCCGTTCCGGAGATAGCCACTGGTAGTAATGGGACATTCGTTTTCAGAGCGAGAAACGCTGCTCCGGGCTGCGGGTCGCGTAGCCCATCGGGGTGACGGGTACCCTCCGGTGCGATGAGAAGCGGTAAGCCGTTGCGCAAGATGCCCAGCGCAGTACGCAATGCGGCGCGGTCATCTCCATCCCTTAGTACCGGCCACGTTCCGTACCATCGCATCACACGACCCATTATAGGGCGAGAGGCCATGATTTCCTCTGCTCCCAGAGCCTCGGGTGGATAAGGCCAGAACGATAGTGGAATGGGGGGATCGTAATAAGAGAGGTGGTTAATAGTGAGCAGATATGCGCTGCGAGGAGGTATGTTTTCCCAGCCGTGAATGCGAATGCGAGTTAGTACGCGGTAGAGCAAGCGCAAAAGAGCCCGAATCGGAGGGCGATAAAGTCTCACACCCAGCGTATGGCGGGTGGTGATATGCATCGGGTCATGCACTGTGCTGCCGCACTATGTTCTCGATTTCGGCGAGTGCCCGCTCGGGTTCCATGCCGGTGGTGTCGAGTACATGCGCGTCCGGCGCGGCGCATAGCGGCGCGGTCGCCCTCGAGCTGTCAGTGCGGTCGCGGGAGCGCATGGCCGCCAGCACCGCTTCGTAGTCGCTGTGCTCACCCCGTGCAATAATCTCATCATGGCGACGGCGGGCGCGCGACTCCACGCCAGCATCGAGGTATATTTTCAGAGGCGCATCTGGTAGCACAACCGTGCCGATGTCCCGCCCGACCATGATAATGCGACCGGCGCGGGCGATTGCGCGCATGCGTTCTGTCAGCGTGCGCCGCACTTCCGGGAAGGCGGAGACGATGGGAACGGTCGCGTCGGTCTCGGTGTTACGCAGTTCCCAGGTGACATCGAGTTTATCCACCAATACGGTGTATTGACGGCCATCGTTCACACCGGGGGGGGTCACGTGGATGTCAAGTTCTAGTGCCAGCCCGGCCATGGTATCCGCGTCCGTTACTGGAAGCCCCCGGCGCAAAGCCGCAAGCGTCACCGCTCGGTACAGGCAGCCAGTGTCGAAATAAAGGTATCCTAATTTCTCTGCAAGTTTCTGCCCGAGGGTGCTTTTCCCCGATGATGCCGGGCCATCAATAGTTATTACGATGGGCGCAGAAGCCATCATCATCTATGACGGCTTACGTTGCCGGGTCGTTGGAATCTCAGACGTGCTATTTCCGCTGACGTTAATACGCGCCACTCGCCGGTTTGAAGCCGTCCGAGGTGAAGCGAGCTCAGGCGTACGCGAAGTATGCGCTTGACACGCAGATCTAGCGCCAGGGCAACACGCCGGATCTGGTGTTTGCGGCCTTCGCTCATGGTTATTCGTAGCCAGCTTCCGGAAGCCCCTTTTTTTATCAGATTTACTCTGGCACGCGCGGTCTTTTCGCCATCTTCCAGTATCAATCCTCGTCGCCATGTAGCGAGCTGTCTTTTGTCTGGATACCCATCCAGCAGCACGTGATATTCCTTCTCGTGCCCGTAGCGGGGGTGCGTCAGTCTGTTGGTCAGCGCGCCGTCATTGGTGAGCAGCATTAGGCCTTCACTGTCGGCGTCCAATCGCCCAACAGGGTAAATCCGGCCCGGCACATCGACTAGCTCCCGCACGCCCTTGCGCCCCGTCTGCGGTGCGAGGCTAGATTCGACGCCGCGTGGTTTGTTAAGCAAAATGTATATTAGCTCTTCAGGTAGATCGATATCGTTGTGGTCCAGCGTTATGTGATCGCTGGCAGTGTCGGCCTGGTCTCCGAGACTGGCTAGCTGCCCGTTGACGTGCAATCGCCCAGCCGCAATCAGCGTCTCACACGCGCGGCGGGAGCCATGGCCGGCGCGTGCCAATATTTTTTGCAGTCGCTCAGACGCCATTTTCTGGTAGCGGCGTTGACTTGTAGTCGGGGTGATCAATTGTTTCCTGAGATGTATCGGCGGCGGTGGCGGTCTCTGGTTCGTCTGGATCGAGCGGAGGCAGTTCGCGAAGCGATGCCAGGCCGAAATGCTGCAAGAAGGCGGAGGTTGTGCCGTAGAGAATAGGCCGGCCGGGTCCCTCGGAGCGACCCACTTCTTCTATCAGTCCTTTGAAGAGCAAGTTCTTTAGCACACTGTCGGAATTAACTCCTCGCACGCCATCGACTTGCGGACGCGTGACTGGCTGACGGTAGGCCACTATGGCAAGTGACTCTAGACCGGCAGTGCTGAGCTGCTGCTGCGATTCTAGCCCGAGGAATTGCTCGATTGCAGAAGCGGCTAGTGGGTGAGTAGTCAGCTGTATGCGCTCGTTATTGTACTGCAATTGCAGTCCGCGCTCTTGATAGGAAGCCTCTAGCTCGAGCAGCGCCGCCTTCACCTGTTGGGGTCGGATGTCGAGTGCGGCTGCTAGTTGCGAAATGGGCACAGGACCGTCGGCTACGAAAAGCAGGCTTTCAACCAGGTTTTCAGGGGTAAGGGTTGAATGCTTATATTCGTCCGTCACGATAGCCTAAGCGTCCCATAAAATTCACGTTGACATTTTATCCCACGCCATTCGTGCCCTACTGATCCGCTGCTGCCGGCTGAGTCGCCGCTCAGATTTACTCCGATTCTGATTGTTCTTTCTCGCTTACATCCTCTGGGGAGGCTTCGATGTCCTCTTCCTTTACTCCCTGACGGAACGCCCGAATACCTTTACCTAATTCCCCCCCTATTTTGCCGATGCGACCTACTCCAAAGAGTACCAGCACGATCACTAGGATGATGATTAGTTCGGTTGGTCCCATTCGAAATGGCATAATACTTCCTCCGTGGTACTTGAAACGTCTATTGTCTCACAAACTTCGGGATCGTTCCAACCATCAGAGCAGCCTTGCAGCTCATTTCCAGACGGAAGCATTGTATTCTAATCCGGACGCACATAAATCGGGTTACTGAATATCCAGCCGCGCTGCCGAGCTTTAAAACGGATAGTTGCCTCGATCCGGTACGCGCCCGTCTGCGTCACAGCGTGGGTCAGTTGGGCGCTGTTTTGTGCTTGTGCGACCGTTCTGCCATGCCGAATCAGGCGCAGGTTGCACTGTCGTGGCGCAACCACCTTTAGGGTCACACCGTTTCCGATCTGGATTTCCGCGCCCATGACTGCGCTCTGCGTCCCGTTGTGTCCGCTAAAGCGGAAGCCACGCGTGGAGTAGGGCTGGTCGTAGCCTACGAAGCAGCATCCCTCCCTCAGGGCGGAGTATATGAGGGTCTTATCGGCGGGTACATCACCGCTAAATTCCTGATCGCAGAGCACATGCGTGTTTACTGCCCGATAGAGGAACTCATAGGGGAAGATGCATCGGGAGAGCGGTCCCATCGAATATGTGGCTCCGTGAGCGTCGGAGTTACCTATTGCAACCACGCGCTCCCCGGTCGTAAGCAATGCGTCCCATTTTTGCATAGTTTCGGGGAATGGGCCGCGTATGCCGATCTCTGGATTGTAAGCGTAGAACAACGCCATCTGCCGGGAAGTGACCAGGCTTTTGAACTCAGTCATGTAATTCCATATTTCCATTCCGGTGTACCCGCTTACCTGCCAGTTGCGCCAGGAATAGGTCGCGTTTTCCAGAATCGGGGCGGCGCGTTCGAATGGGTGCGCGAGGAAGCTTAATCCGCCCGCCATCGTCACTGCGTCAATCAGCTTCTGGGGATCTGGGGCCTTCGCCGCCAATTCGGAGCGGGCGCCGAACACCAGCAGGTGGCTTCCCTCAGGATGCAGATTGGTGTCGTGGATTTCCTCTCCAGTCAGTATCAGAACGTGCCGGCCATCAGCGTTGGTGTGATAACCTTCCGGGCCCTGCACCCACACATTGTGGTCAGTGACAATCAGGAAGTCGAGTCCGGCTCTGAGAGCGGCCTTAGCAAGGTCATCGTGATACAGCACGCCATCTGAATAGGGCGTGTGATTGTGCATGTTTCCAGCGTACTCGTGCAGTTCCATGATGGGGTAATATCGGTGACAGAGTCTGAGTGGGGAATTATAACTTGCTTTCATACCATGCTGGTACAAAGTTTAGCTATAATTGGGAAGGCTTATTAAGGTGAGACTGTACGGTGAGTTCCAACGGGTTTAGCGACCGACCGGCCTCGGTACCGCTGAGTTGGCTGTTTGCGGTAGCGGTGGTGATTATGTTGGCTGCTGCAGGATTATGGGGATATATACTGGTGACGCGACCAGCGGCCGTGCAGCAGCCAACGGTCACGCCGGTGTTCGTGGTCATCACCCCGTCGCGCACCTCCACGCCCACATCGGATACCCCGACGCCAGCCATGGTGGAGGCTGGGCCAACGCCAACATTTCCACCACCGCCGGCTGGAAGCTTGATAAAGGTGGACGCTTATGTGCAAGTGGTCAACACAGGCGGAGGGCTGCGCTTGCGTTATGAACCCGGCCTTCTTTCCGAGGTAAATTATCTGGCGGTGGATTATGAGGTGTTTATCGTGAAGGACGGACCGCGCGAAGCTGACGGTATGACCTGGTGGTTGTTAGTGGCTCAGGCAGATGACCGTCGCAACGGTTGGGGGGCTTCCAATTATCTGCAGGTTGTGCGCTGATATCATGGTCGGTTTTCCGTCTGCGTGGTTTTGCCTGTGGCTCTAGTGAGAAGGGATCAATTGCTATGACATTACGCCCGAACGCAATTCGCCTCGACAAAAAACGACGCGTGTTGGAAATTCCGTGGAACAACGGAAAGACCAGCGAATACGGGTGGGATGGGTTGCGGGCAGCCTGCCCGTGCGCAAGTTGCCGGGGCGGACATGAGAATATGGGAGCCGCTCCCGACGCGAGTGTCTTTTCGCTGACGCCGGTGCGGAGCTTCACACTCGAAAGTGTGGAGATTGCCGGGAACTATGCGCTAAAGTTGCACTGGAGCGATGGGCACAACAGCGGTATTTACAGCTGGGAGTATTTGCTGGTACTGCAGTCACCCTGATAGTAAGATGTGCGGTGCGTCCTAATCGCCGTCCAGCATCATATGAGCTAACAATCTGACCCCGAACCCAGTCGCGCCCGCAGGGCCGAGTGGCTGAACCACTTTACTCGCGGGCAGGTTTGCCATTGGCGCGATGTCTAGGTGGGCCCATTGGGATCCCTCTGTGAATTCCTGCAAAAACGCGGCGGATGTGCCGAGACCGGCATTACGCTTGCTGGGGATGTTGCGCAGGTCAGCTATATCGCTGCCACGCATCCATTGTGCGTACTCCGGATATAGCGGCATACGCCAGATGCGCTCTCCGCTCGATTGGCTTGCCCTCGAAAGGCGTTGTGCAAGCGCATCGTCATCTGTGAACAACGCCGCAGCAACCCCCTCACCTAGAGCTATAACCGCCGAACCGGTTAGAGTGGCAAGGTCTATCACTGCTGCTGGATTATATCGTGCGGCATAGACCAGCGCGTCCGCCAGAATTAACCTACCTTCAGCGTCGGTATTAACTATTTCAATAGTCTTGCCATTGGAAGCATGGACTACGTCCGAGGGGCGGCTTGCTAGACCGCTGATCATGTTCTCGGTGGCTGGAACCAGACCCACTACGGGGTATGGAACCTTAAGCCGAGCCGCGGCCTCCAGTGCTCCCAGTACCGCAGCGCCTCCGGCCATGTCAGTCTTCATGTCTACCATACTTGCAGCACTTTTCATGGAATATCCGCCGGTGTCAAATGTGATTGCTTTACCTACCAATACCAGCGGCGCGATGTTGTCTAGCAGTGCCGCGTTGTGTTCCAGCACTATGAACTGCGGCTGCTGTTCGCTTCCCTGACCGACGCTTAGAAACGCACCCATATTCAATTCGCGCGCATCGGCTTCCGAAAGCACACGTGCTGCCATGCCGTAATCGACGGCCAGCTTTTCGGCGTGGGATGCTAGAAAGGATGGAGTGCACCTGTTGGGCGGTTCATTGACCAGATCTCTGGCCTGACAGGTGCAATTGGCGATGATTTCACCCTCGCGTGCACCGGCGCGAAGCGCTTCCTCTTTCTGCTCATCCCATTCCACTAGCGTAAATGAAGTCACCTCTTTTTGCCTCGGTTCGCTCTTGTATTGCTCGAAGGAATATAGTCCTAATAGTGCTCCCTCGGCTGCAGCGCACGCGGCAGTGCCGGTTTCAATTCCTCCCGCTCCCGTGCCGTGTAAAATGGAGGCTACACTGCGAGCACCGAGTTCCCGCGCTCGCATGGCGGATGCGGCGGCGGCATGGCGGGCGCAGTCGAGAGTGAAGTCTTGTGCTGGACCCAGCCCGACCACAATTACGCGTCGTGCGGGCAGCCTGTCTCCTGGGTAGAGCACGCTGGTCTCGCGCAATTTTCCCGTGAAATCGCCACCGTCCACTAGCGCCGAGATTGCGCCCTTAAGACGGTGATCAATGGCCTCGGTTGCACCGCCGATGGAGTCAGTGTTCTCGAACAGATTGATAATGATCGCATCCTCCTTCTGGTCAGCGATGTTGCCGGTGATGGTGCTCAGATGCATTAGATGGTCCCTCATATGTATCGCTTTGTTCACTGTAGTCTATGTCAGCCAACTGTCGGTGCGGTGATACTGAGACCGAGATTCGCCAGAATCTCGGTCTCAGCCTGCCACATGCGTACGCGTTCGTCCGGAGTGCTGTGGTCGTGGCCCAGCAGGTGCAGTGTACCGTGCACGGTGAGTAGCTGGAGCTCATCCAAAGTTCCATGCGCTCCGCGCTGCGCGGAGCGGGTGGCGCGCTGAGCCGAGATAATGATGTCTCCGAGATGATCATCCTCTTCGTCAGCCGGGAATGCGAGCACGTCCGTCGGCTCATCTACTCCAGAGAACTGATGATTGAGGTGCCGTAGATAAGAATCCACGCTATACACTACACAGATACTCGTACCCCTTGCGGCTCGCTGATGGTCTAGCGCCGCCTGTGCTGCTGCCCTAAGTTTCGCGCGCGTGGCAGCTGTGGGCGCTCTGGCGATCTGGAGCGGATGCGTGCGCGTGCTGATGCGGTACATGGATGCCACGACGCTGCGCGTTATTCGGATGCGAGCATCGCCGCTTGCTCGGTAGAAGCTAGGTTCTCGACCGTGGGTTCTAGTACCGGTACGGTGGGATACTGCAATCGTCGGTGAAAAAATCCCTTTAGGGTATTCACGAATGACTCGCGCAGTGTGTTAATGTCAGTCAGTGAGAGGTTGCACTCGTCGAGTTGTCCGTGTTGTAATCGGCGGTTGATTATGTAGCGCACTATGTCGTCGATTTCGTCGGTGGCGGTAGGGTTGTCGGCGCGCGCTTTTGCCTCGCAACCATCGGCAAGCATCAGTAGCGCGGTCTCTCGGCTCTGTGGTTTTGGGCCGGGGTAGGTGAAGTCGCCGATTTCCACCTCCGTCTCGCCCGTTTCTTCTAACGACTTTTCATATTGGTACATCGTCACTGTGGTGCCATGATGCTCCAGTATGGCGGCGCGGATTGCGCTAGGAAGCCTATGTCGCCCGGCCATTTGGTCACCATCGTTCACATGGTCAATAATGATACGGGCGCTGGCACGCGGACTTATCTGATCGTGTGGGTTGATGCCCTCAATCTGATTCTCTACGAAATATTCCGGATGACGGGTTTTGCCTATGTCGTGAAACAGCGCTCCTACCCGCACTAACATTGTATTCGCGCCAATGCTTTGCGCGGCCTGCTCGGCAAGATTTGCCACGTGCAGGCTGTGCTGATATGTGCCTGGAGCAGTGCGCAGCATCGCCACCAGCAGCGGATGGTTGGGGCGTGAGAGTTCGACCAGTTGCAGCGAAGTGGTGATGTCAAACAAATGGCCCAGCAGGAACAGCCCCATCAGAGTGAGTGCGCCTGAAATCGCCCCGTTTGCCAGACTGGCACCCAGCAGCGTGCTCAGACCGAGAACATCAATGGCGGGGTCATCCATACGGAAAACCAATATGACCGCCGCATTCGCGGCGGCAGTGGCGAGACCGGCTAGCAGGAAACTGTTTACGCGCTCAGCTTTTCCCATAGCCAGTATGGCCACAATTGGACCGACAAGGTGGTAAATCGTCACATCCATACGCCCGTTCGATATGATGGCTATGAACACTACGAAAAGCGTAGTGGTCATCAGGCCGAGTTGTGCGCCTAAACCGACGGCTATTAACATTCCTAGCGTGGCGGTCGGGAAGAGAAAACCCAGCACAACCCGCTCCGGGATGACGAACTGCGCGGAGAAGAGAAAAACCAGAACCAGCAGGGTGATGAATAGCAGATGGCGCGTGCGCCAAAAGAAATCGGGCTGGTTGCGAATCAGGTAGAAAGCCATAGTGATGGCCACTAGCCCCACTGTCGTCACAGGCGGCAGGTATGTCTCCCATGGATTTTGCTCCGGCTGCAGCATGTCAAGCGCAGTCATCGCTTCCAGGTCATGATCGGTAAGGACGTTTCCACGTGGCACGATGGTCTGGCCTTGCGCAAATGCCTGTTCCACGGGTTGCACGGCTGCGATTGCAGCTTCCCGGGCTTGCTGCGTCGCACTTTCGTTGAACAACGAGTTCGGTACAATGAATTGACTGGCGAGTGCAGCCGCCAGATCGGCCTCCTCCACGCTGACGGTCACGCTAGGCATCATGGGGACACGCTTTCGAGTTTCTTCCAGCTGATGTTCGCGGACGGGCTCGCTCATTGCCACTTCAATCACCCGCGTGATTTCCTCCTGTACCGCTACCCAGCGCGAATCTTCCATTTGCAGCAACTGGATTTGCATCTCTCCGGAGAGAGATATACCATTGAGGTGGGTCAAATCCTGTTGTTTTTGAACATCACTGGCGCGCGTGTCGGCGCGCACCGAATTGACGAAACGGAGAGCGGCTCGCCCATCCGTCACTTGCTTTCGAGCAATTCGGGTGTCTGGCGGGTCGTAAATGGGCGATACGGATGCTTCCGCCGCCGCTTTGGCGCTCTCAGTCTGGATTACGCTGATGTATGTTTGCGAGCGCGGTGCGACGATATCGAAAGGTGCTAGATCGCCCACCTGCAGGTTAATATTTTCGTCCTGATTTTCGCCGAGGGGTACGATAAGCGTTCCGCATGCCAGCAACACAAAAACTATCCCAATTGCCCAAGGCCGCGCTGCGGTCAGCCAGTGACTTGGGGTGGTTGTGGTGGATATTGAGGAGGAGTTAGTGGAGTCGGTCATGGGTTCTGTCGGCTAGCTCAAGCATCAAGATTGAGCTGCCGTCCGGTCATCTCTTGGAGACCAGTCGAAAGCGCTACGCTCGACTAGCGGCACCGTTAACCGCGATTATATCATGTGCACGTCAACCCAACTGATGCTGCATAGGTGCGCCTCCCAGAACGTGAATGTGCAAATGCTGAACCTCCTGATGGCCGTCCGCACCGGTGTTCACAATCACGCGGTATCCGCTGTCAGAGATGTTCTCCAAGTGGGCGACATCCTTCACGGCCAGCAGCAATTTCCCAGCCAGGTCGGCGTCCTCCGTTGAAAGGGATTCTATAGAATCCACATGTTTGTTCGGCACAATCAACACGTGTGCAGGTGCCACCGGGTTGACATCTCGAAATGCACATACGTATTCGTTGCGCAGCAGCACCTCCCCCGGTATTTCCCTGTTGACTATTTTACAGAAAATACAGTCCATAATTAGTACCATACGGATTTCGTTGTGCAAAGGATTTTAGCATGTGCAGTCGAGAAAACAACTGCTATTGAATAAGTACCTGTGGTAAAATCCGCGAAATCACTCTGCTAAAGGAGCTCCGAGTGCACATTGCAGTTTGCATAAAACAGACACCTGACAGTGCGGCGAGCATGGCCGTTGTCGATGGCGAGGTCACTTGGGGTGATGCCTCCATGGTGGTCAATCCGTGGGACGAGTACGCGCTTGAGGAAGCCATACGCACTAGGGAACAACACGGTGGACATGTCACCGCACTGGTGCTGGGACCGGAAAGTGCGCGCGAGGTTCTCAAGACTGCTATAGCCATGGGGTGTGATTTAGGGGTGATGCTTTCGGATGAAGCCCTCGCTGGCTGCGATGCGCGTATGACTGCGCGCGTGTTGGCAACGGCCATCGAGAAACTGGGAGATGTTGAGATCGCCATTTTCGGAAAGCAGGCCATCGATGGAGATACTGGACTGGTACCAGTCTCAGTCGCGTGCACCCTAGGCTGGACCCCAATCAGTTACGTGGCAGAGATCAATGAAATGGATGTGCAAAACGCCCGTATCATGGTAGCGAGGTCGCTAGAGGAGGGACGTCAGAATTGCTCTGGCGCGCTTCCCGCTGTCATCAGCGTTGTGAAGGAAATTAACGAGCCGCGTTATCCCTCCTTCATCGGCATCCGCAAAGCCAGCAAAGCTGAGATTTTAGTGTGGGATTTGGCAGAATTGGGGCTGGACGCAGTTGAGATTAAGGTTGGTGAGTCTTCTGTCACGTGGGATGACATCCGGCCAATACCGGCGCGGGGCGGAGCCGTAGAGCTTATCCAAGGGGAAAGTATGGAAGCCATCGCGGTTATCCTGGCCGATAGATTGATGGCTGACAGGGTAATCTGATGGCAAGCAATGTGTGGGTCTACATTGACCATTTCCAGGGACAGGCGCTGCCGGCTGCTTGGGAGACCATGGGCGCAGCTGGCGAAGTCGCCGCGGAGTTGAACACTGGAGTGGCGGCACTGGTGTTCGGGCACGGAGTGGATGATCTGGCGCAACAGGCCGCTGACTATGGTGCTGAAAAGGTCTTTCTGTGCGACGATGTTACACTGGCTGATTTCAGGGTGCTGGCATATGGGGCGGCAGCCGCGAAGTTGGCAGTGGCTGAAACTCCGGAGGTGATACTGGCTCCCTCCACCACGCGTGGCCGGGACCTGACAGCGCTGCTAGGGTTTGAACTCGGTGTCGGGGTGGTTGCCGATGGTATTGCACTGAAGGTGGTAGACGGTGTAGTGTACGTAACCCGGCCGGTGTATGCCGGGAAGTTGCACGCCACGGTCTCAGCACCGGGAGCATGCCCACAGATTGTTACGCTGCGCCCCCGCGCATTTCCGCGACCGGAGCCTGCTATGGGTAAAGCAGAGGTACTGCAAGTAGAGGCTGCGCTATCAGAAGAAGATATTGGCTTGCAGGTTACTGATTACGCTGCCTCGGCGAGCGAGATCAGTTTGACGGATGCTAGGATCATTGTCTCCGGAGGTCGTGGCGTTGGCGGTCCGGATGGGTTTGAGCCTGTGCGCCAATTGGCGGTCACGCTCGGGGCGGCAATTGGCGCAAGTCGTGCCGCGGTGGATGCTGGCTGGATTCCTTATTCCCACCAAGTTGGGCAAACGGGAAAGACTGTCAGCCCCGATTTGTACATCGCCTGCGGAATCTCAGGGGCGATTCAACATCAGGCTGGAATGCGTACTGCCAAAGTTATAGTGGCAATCAACAAGGATTCGGAAGCACCAATTTTCAAGATGGCGAAATATGGAGTGGTCGCTGACCTGTTCGATGCAGTACCGGCGCTAACGGAGGAATTCAAGCGGAGGCTGGGAAAATAACCTTCCTGTTACCCGCAAGAAAAGAGTTGGTCGATATATGAATACGACCAACTCTTTTCTTTTTTCTTGATCCTCATTCAACGCAATAATTGATGTTACGCCCCGCTAGGCACCGGCACAGGGTCATTGCCCGCGGCGGCGTCGGTCTCCTCTTGCTGAGCAGCGTCTTCGCCGGCCTCGGCCTCTGCGGCGGGCGGTGCGGCGGGCGGTGGTGGTTTGGGAGGGGGGACAGGCTCGCCATTCCACAGTGCCTCGAACTGATCCATTTCGAGAGTTTCATTCTCCAGAAGGTAATCCGCCACCTCATCAAGCTTGGCGTGGTGTTTCTTCAGAACCTTGCTAGCCATTCGGTGTGCGGCAGTTATCAAATCGCGTACTTCCGCATCAATCTCTTCTGCTACCGCTTCGGAGAAATCCCGCTGCTCACCGATTTCACGGCCGAGGAAAATCAATTCTTCCTTCTTCCCGAATGCCATCGGGCCTAGTTTTTCGCTCATGCCCCAGCGGGTGACCATGCGCCGGGCGACGCTGGTGACCTGCTCTAGATCGTTAGACGCGCCTGTAGTGACTTCGCCCTTTGTGAAAACAAGTTCTTCTGATGCGCGCCCTCCGAGCATGGATGCCAGCCGTGCTTTGAGCTTGGACTTGGTTGCTAGGCGCTGGTCTTCGTCGTCAGTCAAATACCATGTCAGGCCGCCAGCTAAACCGCGAGGAATGATGGTGACTTTGCGGATTGGGTCCCCATCGGGTTGTGCACGTGCCACAATGGCGTGGCCGGCCTCATGGTAGGCCGTCACCTTTCGCTCGCGTTCGGTTATAATGCGGCTTTTTCGCTCTGGGCCGAGCACCACCCTCTCAATTGCCTCTTCCATGTCTCTCATACTTATCGACTGCTGGTTGTGCCGGGCGGCGAGAATCGCGGCTTCGTTCACTGTGTTTTCAATGTCTGCGCCCACGAATCCGGGAGTGGATTTCGCCAGTGTATCCAGCTGCACGTCGGGCGCCAGCGGTTTGCCACGGACGTGTACCCCGAAGATAGCTTCCCTTCCCTGAATATCCGGCCGGTCTAGCACCACACGGCGGTCAAAACGGCCAGGCCGCAGCAATGCCGGGTCGAGAATATCGGGACGGTTGGTGGCCGCAATGATAATCACGTTAGTGTCTGTGTCGAAGCCGTCCATTTCCACCAGAATCTGATTGAGGGTTTGCTCACGCTCATCGTGGCTGCCACCGAGACCTGCGCCACGCTGTCGACCCACAGCATCAATTTCATCCACGAACACTATGCACGGGCTGTGGCGCTTGGCCTGCTCAAATAGATCTCGGACTCGGCTGGCGCCCACGCCTACGAACATTTCAACGAACTCGGAACCGGAAATGGAGAAAAAGGGCACACCCGCTTCCCCCGAGACCGCCTTTGCCATCAGGGTCTTCCCAGTTCCCGGAGATCCGACCAGCATGACGCCCTTGGGTATGCGTGCCCCCAGCGTGATGAATTTCTCTGGCTCTTTCAGGAATTCCACTACCTCGTATAGCTCGGCTTTGGCTTCGTCGACACCGGCCACATCGTCGAATGTCACCGTGGGCTGGTCTCCTGTGAACATGCGCGCACGGCTTTTTCCGAATGAAAGCGCCTGATTGTTGGTGCCCTGCGCCTGACGAAGCATGAAGTAGATGAAGCCAATTACAAAGACCGCTGGGAGGATGTAGCTGAGAAGCGCCATGATGTTGCCCCAGTCACTTGGACGCTGCACCTCCCACTTCACCGCTGCGCGCGCTTGGTCGCTTACTCCCAGGGTAGCGAATTGCTCCGGTGCCGTGGATGCACTCTCTTTACGAGTGATCGCCAGTTCATACGGCGCGCCTGAGCGAAAATGTACGGTCAGGTCATCTTCCGCCACTACTATGTTCTCGACATTTCCACGCTCTATTTGCTCGGCTACCTCGCTGAGGCTTAGTTCGGTTTTCGGCGCGGATTGCGAGCGCACTGAATAAAGAATTGCGCCCAGTGCCACCAGAATGAGAACGTAAACAAACGAGTTTCGGATACGGGGGTTTTCCAACGTTAGTCTCCGTCGTCAGCCTTCATAATTGCAGCCATTATACCAAGTTTGAGCGCCGTTTCCGTAAGACATTCGTTAATTAACTGACAGCAAGAACGGTGCCATTCTCCAGAACACTCGTGTCCACAGCCCCAGCAACCCGAGCACAAGTAGTGCGGCGCTCGCGCCTAGCAGGTAGGTCACCCAGTCAGGCCCTGGTGTGGATGGGAATCTCTCTTCGGCTGCTCGCTCTACCCCAGCCGCGGCTATAATGTGTGCATCGAGCTCGTCCGAGTTCAGTGCGAGGTATGGTCGCGTTGCTTGATCTCCTTGGTCGCGGAAGGTTTTAAGCACGTGCCCTAGGTGTTCAGCCGACCGGTAGCGGGCGGCCGGCTCTTTGGCTAGCACTTTCGCGATAATCTCGGCCACAGTGTTAGGGATGGCCGGATTTACAGCGCGGATGTCGGG
>Ga0310123_10001360_pt1 | contig 20388 bp, 12 predicted proteins | sample CB6_AW_1057_MG_FD_203505 | JGI IMG/M metagenome (GOLD analysis project Ga0310123, IMG submission 203505) | Marine microbial communities from Western Arctic Ocean, Canada - CB6_AW_1057 | ecosystem: Environmental > Aquatic > Marine > Oceanic | place: Canada: Western Arctic Ocean | collected... | reverse complement strand
CCTTTGAGGATCGTGACCGCCATTGCGGGCATCTCGATGACCCTGCTGGGTGTGACCAGTATCTACAAGTACTTTGTCTCCTGAGGGCCCAGCGTGATGAAGATTGTTGATTTCCAATTGCACCGCTGTCGCATTCCGCTCGAGCGTCCGATCGGCGATTCGCAGGTGATTTTCACCGAGCACTTCATGGCGGTGCTCGAGTTGAAGGACGACGATGGTCGCACGGGGGTGGGTTTCGAGTTGCAGCAGGGCATGCCGATCCCCGCCCTGGCCGAGCTCGAGGCTCAATACCGCTACAACGGCTGGTCGGCCGTCGAGGGTCAGTCGCCGTTGGGGATGGCGATGCGGATCTCTCGGCCACGCGGCGGAAACGTCGGTGCCGGCGCGTTGGGCTTGGCCACCGAGACGGCGATGTGGGACCTGGCGGCTCAGCAGGCCGAGTTGCCGCTGTACCGGCTGCTGGGTGGCACCGATCCCCGAGTCCCCGCCTATGGCAGCACGCTCGATTTTCACCTCGACGACGACGCCTTCAGGTCGTGGATGGGTCATTTCAGCGACTACGGCATGCGGGGCATCAAGATCAAGGTGGGGCATCCCGACGTCGAGTGGGACTTGAAGCGGCTGGCCCTGGTCCACGAGGTCCTGGGGCAGGAGGTCGACATCATGGTCGATGCCAACGAGGCCTGGTCGCCCAAGGAGGCCATTGCGCGGATGAAGCGGTACGACGACGAGGGGTTCAGGATCTTCTGGATCGAGGACCCGATCACCCGCGAGGACTACCCGGGCTACGCGATGCTGGCGGCCGAAATTTCCACGTCACGGATCAACACCGGCGAGTACCTGGGCTTTCACGGCAAGCGTCGCTTGCTCGAGAGTGGCGGTGTGGATGTGCTGAACATCCACGGGCAGTTCCAGGCCTCGAGGATGGCGGCTCACCTGGCTGGCGATTACGGGATCCCGGTGTCGTTGGGGAACACGCTGCTGGAGTTAGGCGTGCACCTGGCGGCGAGTTTGCCGGAGTGCCTGTACCTGGAATTCAGCGACCTGGCGTGGAACCGGCTGGCGGTTGAGCCGGTGCGATTCGAGGGTGGTTATGCGGTGGCGCCGGATCGGCCCGGGCATGGGGTTACGTTGGATCGGGATGCGCTGGGGGAGTATTCGGAGCCGTAGGGATCGGGCCGGGGACAGGCACCTCTCTCGCCTGTGGCTCGGTCGGAGCCAGTCCCTGGGGGACGGCTACTTGTCTGCTTCTTCGAGCAGTTTTTCGTACTCGGCCACCAGGGGTCGGTAGGCGAAGGTGGCCAGGGTGGCGATCAGTCCCCGGTCACTCTGGTCCTGGGCCACGTCGGCGAGGCTGGTCATGGCTCCGTTGAGCTGATCCATGGCGGTTTCGAGTTGCTCGATCGCGGTGTCGAGGTCCTTGGCCTTGCGTGCGGTGGCGGCGGCTCGCAGCGCCTTGACCGCACCGAGGTAGGCCACGTTGAACTCGCTTCGCTTGGCGTAATAGAACAGCAGTTCTTTGCCGCCGTTGCGGTGAATCGGTGCCCCCTGCACCCGGTACAGTTCGATCATCCACTGCGTGTAGTGGTCGTTGACCTCGTTGAACCACTTGGGGGGCTCACCCGGCTGGTTGTGTTTCAGGAACATGCCGGGGACGGGGAAGCCAAACCCGAGGGCGTTCTTGTCGAGCTTGTTGGTGGCGTCCTCGAGGTGGTCCCACCCGATCAGCAATCGTTCGCTTCCGGCTCGATTGCCGAGGATGCCTTCCCAGAGGTCGTGGTGGGCCGAGACGCGGGTGGTCTTCGGGTCCCAGGCGGCTTGCGAGAGGTAGTGGACCGTCGAATCGAGTTCACCGGGGACCCAGTATCGGGTCGAGAACCCGTCCCAGCCCAGCTTGCGGATCTCTCGGATCAGCGTATCGATGTGGCGAGTGGTCGACTGGGCGAGCACTCCGACGTTGTCGTCGGCGAGCGTCATGATCAGGCTCGCCTTGACCTTCTTGGCCGGCAACAGGGCCAGCAGTTCCTTGCTCTCGGCAATCCGTCTTGCCGTGTAGTCGACGAAGTTCAGCGTGCCGGCGTTTCGAGGCAGCACGCGATCGAGGATCGGGAACAGTGCCGGGTCGGGCTGTCTTATGACCAGTTCGACCTTCGAGCCGTCGGCTTTCTTGAGCAGCTCGCCGTCGTCAAAGAGCCGGCAGAAGAAGGCCATGCCGACCAGGTTGCCCCGGATCGACATCTCGCCGCGGTCTCCCGAGGCGATCAGCTTGCGGTTGCGGGCCGCGGCGACCAGTTTCTCGAGCGAATGGTCACCGAGATCCTGCCGTGCGTCGAGTTGCTTCCAGGCGGTGGCGGCATGAGCGCTCCATTCGGGGAACTCGGGCACCGAGACATACAGGGCATCGAGTCCGGGGTAGGTCTTGAGGAAGGCCCGGATGCGTGTGGAGATCAATTCGGCCAGCACCTTGTTATCGGGCTTGATCGTGGGCCCGGGTCCGACGGTCAGGCTTCCCAGTTGATGCACCAGGGCCGAGCCGGGCAGCACGGGTCCGAATTCCTTGGGGAATTCGAGGACCGAGGTCGAGAGTCCGACGGTCATGCCCAGTGAGTGGGAGACATCGATGATGCCGGTCATCAGTTTCCGGCCGGCGGCAATCTTCTGCTTGTAGGTGGTCAGTCCGACGAAGTCGGGGTTCTGGAAGATCTTGGCCCCCCGGAACGCGACTCGGCCGGGAGTGTCTCCATCGACCCTCAGTTCCTCACCAAACCAGTGCAACGCCGTGGACCGCTGGACGCCACGGAACTGGTAGTCGACGAAGGGTTGCCAGGCGTAGACCGACATCAGGATGCGGTTGAACTTCATCTTGGCCAGTTGCCGTATGAAGGTCTTGTGATCGGCCAGGGGCCACGATTCGGGTCCGATGGCAAAGTCGTTGATGGTCCGCCAGGTGCGGGATCTCAGTTCGGGTTCGTCGCGTACGTTGAATTCGGGCAGTTTCAGAGGCCGCTGTGGTGGGAAGAAGTCTCGGCGGAAGGTGTAGCGGGCCCCGAGGCGGTGGCCGAGTTCGCAGACGGCCCAGAAGGTGGCCGCCGGGCTGCCGCCGCCGACGACCAGGAACTTTCGACCCCCGGCGGTCTTGAACGTTCGGATCACCAGTCCCTGGTCGGAGATCTTGGGCCAGAACCGGCCGAAGCCCTTGGCGATGGCCGGGTTGGTGGTGGGGCTGCCGATGAGAATGGTGAGGTTACTGGTGGCGGGGATCCGGTCGTTGGAGAAGTCGGCGTCGACACCGAACATCTGTTTCCATTGTCTGGCGAGTTCTCTGGCGGCGTCGTGTTCGAGGCTGCCGGCCTTGCTGCCGGAGACGATGGAAATGGAATCGGCGGCGTTGAGGCTGGGGGCGGCACACAACAGGACGAGGCAAAGGCCGAGCGCGTGGCGGATCATGATGCGGTTCACTTCTTCGGGGCCGGCTTGTTGACGAAGCAGTAGAGGGTGTTGACGGTGCGGACGTAGATCCGGTTCTCGGCGATCGCCGGCGTGGCCACGCAGCTCTCGCCGACGTCGTTCTTGGCCAGGTACTTCAGTTTCGGTCCCTGTTGCAGGACGACGATGAAGCCGTTCTCGCCGGTGACGTAGATCTTGCCGTCGCCGTAGACCGGCGAGGCGTAGTAGTGGCCGAGGTTGCGGATGCGTCGGCGTGGCCACTGGGTGGTGCCGTCGACGGCGGAGAAGGCGGCCGAGATGCCTCCTTCCTTGACCACGAACAGCTGGTTGTTGACGACCAGTGGCGAGGCGATGTTGGAGGGGGCCTTGGAGTCGAGGTTCCAGACGAGGTGTGTCTTGGTGACGTCGCCGCGGCCGCCGCCTCGGATCATCTGGATGATGTTGCCGCCTCCGACCCGGTTCGTCTTGGCCTGGAAGGCGTCGTTGATCTCGTCATCGACCAGGAACCCGTCCTTGTTGGCGTCGCCCTTGTCGAACTTTTCCCAGAAGACCTTGCCCAGCTCGGTCTTGTCGAGCTTCTTGTCCTGGTTCGTGTCCTTCCACTGCAGCAGGGCGAACTTGAGCGTGCGGGCGGTGTCGCCGTAGCTCTGCACCGAGACGTAGATCTTGTCGCCGACGACCGCCGGGGTGGTCATGATGGTTCTCAGCAGCGAATGGCAACTCCAGCGCTCCTTGCCGGTCTGCGGGTCGTAGCCCTTCAGCTTGCCGCTGCCGGCCATCACGATGTCGGTCTGTTTGCCGGAGGTGACGACGACCGGGACGGCGTAGCCGCCGAGCATCTCGGGACGGCTGGTCAGCCACTTCTGCTTGCCGCTGTACTTGTCCAGCGCGACGAGATAGCTGTTGAGGTCATCGTCGAGGCAGAAGATCAGCTTGTCTTCGTGCAGGATCGGCGAATTGGCCGCTCCCCAGCCGAGCAGGTAAAACGGCATCGGTGTCTTGTGGGTCCAGAGGTGCTTGCCGCTGCTGGCGTCCAGGCAGATCAGGCCGATGGTGCTGAAGTGCACGTAGACCCGCTCGCCGTCGGAGCAGGGAGTGCACGAGGCGTGCTGGTTGGGCCAGGTGATGTCGGGCAGCTTGCCGGCCGGGAAGGATGTCGTCCAGAGTTCCTTGCCGGTGAGAGCGTCGAAGCCAAAGACGGTGAACTGCTCGGCACCCTTCTTTCCGGTGACGGCCGTCTCGATGCAGCGGCCGCCGGAGATGATCGGGCAGGCGACTCCGATGCCCAGCGTCTTCTTCCAGGCAACGTTTTCGGTGGTCGAGAAGTGGACCGGCAGGTTCTTGCTATCGGGAGAGACCCCCGTGGCGTTGGGGCCACGGAACTGGTCCCAGTCTCCGGCGTCGGCCGGAGTCGAGATCATCGTCCAGGCGGTGGCGGTCAGGAGCAGCGGCAGAACAAAGCGGTGCATGCGTCGGATCCCCGGTGGAATGCTGACCGGACGGTGGTGATCGGGTGTTCCGGTCCGCAGTGACCATACCCCGGTGCGGCACTCGACTTCAACCGGACAGGCGACAGTCGAGGCGCCAGGGCGGAGATCGATTCGGAAGACGTTTTTTTTGCCCTTCAGCCGTGACATTCTGAATCCGGCGAACATATAATCATGGCTTCATGTGAACGAGGTGATTCCGTGAGGACACCGTATCTCGATCTGAATCGGCCCTCGGTGGCCGAGGCAGGCTCGAAGAGGCGAACCGGACACGTTGGTACAATTCCCCAGTTTTTTGAGATCGTGAGGACACCAAGATGACACGTAGACTCCTGATTGCTGCGTCGCTGTGCGTGGCTGTGCTGATGACCTACCAGGTCAACTCGGCTGCCGAGAAGAAGTCGCCCCTCAAGGGCGTCAACTGCTTCCTGAAGAAGACCAAGGATGGCAAGCCGATCCCCGTGAAGGCGTCGAATGGTGTCGCCTACAAGGGCGCGACCGTTTACTTCTGCTGCGGCGGTTGCAAGGGCAAGTTCTCCAAGGACGCCAAGTGTCGCGCCGCCAACGCCCACAACGCCAACCACCAGTTGGCTGCCACGGGCCAGGCCAAGCTCGCCAAGTGCGTGTTCACCGGCAAGAAGCTGAACCCCGCGACCAAGATCAAGGTCAACGGCGTCACAATCTGCTTCTGCTGCAACATGTGCAAGGGCAAGGTCCTGAAGTCCAAGGCCAAGGTCGCCCTCGCATTCAGCGACAAGGCCTTCGCAAAGGGCTATGTCATAGCCAAGAAGAAGTAGAGTTTGTCGCCCAGGCGACAGCGTACTGCCAACGGGGCACTCCTCCTGCAAGAGGGGTGCCCCGTTTCTTTTTTGTATCACGCTGCGGGTTGAGCCCCGTGCGGTGGTCGGTAGAAATGGGGCAAGGAGTCAGGGGCCGCCACAGAAATGTGCGCGGCGAAACGTGTAACGGGGAGTCCGGCGATGAGACGCATGTTGGCGGGGTGGGTGGTCCTGGGCCTGGTTCTGGCAGTTCCGTTGCCGGCGGCCGAGCCCGAGTCGTCGTTGCTGAAGATGCTTCCCGACGGTGCGGTGGCGGCAGCCGAAGTCAACGGGCTGGGTGCCCGGGTCAAGCAACTGAGGCTCTCGGGGTTTCCTAGGTGGCTGGTCGATCAGCAGCGTGACTCGGGGCAGGCTCGACAGGCCGAGGAGCTCTCGCGAGGCCTCTCCGCCGCTTTGGGGGACTCGGCCTGGGAGAAGCTGGAGACGCTGCTTTCAGACCGATTCGTCGCCGCTGCCTATCCTCCCAGCGAGCAGAAGCCCGGGATGCCTCGTGCGGCGGTGATCGCCGAGGTGCGTAACGAGGCGGCTTTGCGGGAGGTGTTGTTGCGTGCGAGTGCGTTGCTGATCGCCACCGAGGATCTCTCGAAGTCTAGAAAGCAGGCTGGCGGCTACAACCGCATCTGGCTCAAGAACGGCTTCCGCCTGGCGTTTGGCGCCCGGCACATCGTCGCGGCGACCGACACCAGGCTGCTTGACGACGTCCTGGCGCGGCTCACCGCCAAGGTCCCGCCGGGCGGCTCGCTGGCCGACGGCAAGTTGCTGAGCGAAGCGGCCAGGACCTGCGGGGCCACTCGCCCGCTGATGGGCCTGTACGCATTCCCGAAACAGGCCGCCGCCGCCTACCAGCAGCCTCTGCAGATCCCCACCCAATCCGACAACGCCCTGGCCTCGCTGCTCTTCGGCGACCTGCTGCTGGCCGCCTCATCGAGTTCGTTTGCCGCGGTCACGGTTCGGGCTGATGAATCAGGTGTGGACGTGTCGTTGTGGCAGAGACGTGGAGCACCACCTTCGGCTGCTGTCGCGGCTGCGTTTCCCGAGACGGTCCGGGTGACCGCACCGCTGAAGCCGGCTCGTGGCACGCTGTTTTCGTTCTCGATGCATCGAGACTGGTCGGCCTGGTACCGCCAGCGGGAGACGGTGATGCAGGCTTCGGTGCTGCCGGAATTCGACAAGTTCGAGGCGGGCATCGGCAACCTGGTGCCCGGTCGGGACTTTGCCAAGGACATTCTCCCGTTGTTTGGCCCGGAGTTGAGCCTGGTGGTGATGACGCCGCCGGCCGCTTCAAAGACCGACAAACCCAGCGGACTGGCTCTGCCGGGCATGGCTGTGGTGGTCGAATTGGCTCAGCCCCAGAAGGCCGACGACATGATGCGGCTGTTGTTTCAAACGATCGTGGCGATTCTCAACTTCGAGGCCGGCCAACAGGGCACTCAGCCCTGGGTGCTCTCACACGAGACCTACCGCGAGATCGAGATGATCTATGGCCGACCTCTGTCATCGGAAGCCGACGCCGGCAACGCGGTGCTGGCGGCGTTGAGGCCGGCGGCGGCCCGTGTGGGCAGCCGCTTCATGTTCTGTTCGTCACGAGACGCCTGCCGCCGCCTGATCGATCAGCATCTCGACTCCGCCGGCAAGTCGCGGGCGGTGGCCTCGGGCACACGCACCTCGCTGTCGGTGCCCGCGGCGCTTGAGGCCCTGGAACGCAACCGCGGTCCGGTGATCGCTGGGGCGGTCCGGGACGGACGGACGTTGCCCGAAGCCCAGGCGTACCTGGTCGAGCTCGTCGAGTGGCTGGCACGGATCAAGGCGATGTCGCTCACCTCGGGGTTCCAGTCGGACGTCGGCCACGTGAGCTGGTCGTGGAGGTGGAAATAATGGGCTCGCTGTCGAGATGGAGTCGGCCCGAGGCCTTTGATATCGCCGCGGCCGGACACCTGCTGGGCCGGGCCGGTTACGGCGTCCGTTCCGATCGTCTCGAGGAAGCGGTCCGCGAGGGACTGGACCGGACGGTAGAGCGAGTGCTGAGCGGTGAGAAGCCCGGCGAGATTGTTCGGGAAACATTCCGCGAGACGGATGCGTTGCTGAAGACGTCCGCCCTGGAAGCCGACAGCATCGATTCGCTGAAGGCCTGGTGGGCGTTCCGGCTGACCGAGTCGCCTCATCCGCTCGAGGAACGCATGACGCTGATGTGGCACGATCACTTTGCCACGTCGTACCAGAAGGTGCAGTCGGTACGGATGATGGCCGACCAGAACCGGTTGTTCCGCCGCGAGGCGTTGGGGCGGTTCGATCGGTTGCTGCTGGATGTGGCCCGCGACCCCGCGATGCTCGTCTGGCTCGACAGCAATCTGAACCGCAAGCGTCAGCCCAACGAGAACTTTTCTCGGGAACTGTTCGAGCTGTTTGGGTTGGGGCTGGGCAACTACACCGAGAAGGACATCCAGGAGGCGGCTCGTGCCTTCAGCGGCTGGCACGTCCGTCACGGGCGATACTGGTTCAACGAGGCTCAGTGCGACCGAGGCTCCAAGCAGGTGCTGGGCAAGACGGGCGCATTCGGTGGCGAGGATGTTATCCGCGTGACGCTCGAACAGCCCGCCTGCAGCCGGTTGATTGCTCGGCGATTGCTCGAGGAATTCGTCGCGCCGGGTCCGAAACCGGAACAGGTCGAGGAGTTGGCCGGCCGGCTGAAGCACCATCGCTGGCAGCTTCGTCCGGTGCTGGGCGAGTTGTTCCGTTCGAAATTGTTCTTTGCTGAGCGATCTCGAGGGGCACGGATCAAGAGCCCGATCGAGCTGGTGGTGGGGACATTTCGGCAACTGGGTGGAACGGCGGCCTACAGCAGCATGGTCGAATTGACTGCCCAGCTGGGCCAGGACCTGTTTCAGCCTCCCAGTGTGAAGGGTTGGGATGGAGACCGGGGTTGGCTGAACACGGCGTCGATGATCCTGCGGCTGAACTTCGCAAGCGAGGTGACCGGTGGCCGCGGGCTGGGTCGGTTGGGTGAGGGTGCGGCTCGGGAGATGAAGTCTGCGGCACGAGTGGACGGGTTGACCCGTTCGATCGTCAGGCGTCCGTTGATTGCCTCGACGCGGGGGAAGATCATCAGGGAGGTCGAAGCCGCAGCTGGTGCCGATCGGCAGCGACGGGTTGCCAGGCACATGGTGGTCTCACTTCCGGAATACCAGTTGGGATAGAGTTCGAGGACGGCCGCCGACGCTTGGCTTCGGGGCATGAGAATTGAGAGGGGTGTCATGACGGGACGTCGTGAGGTATTGAAGGCTCTGGCCGGGGTGGGTGCGGTGTCGCTGGGCGGTTCTCTGCCTGAGTGCCTGTCGCGGGCCATTGCGGCGCCAGGGGCTGTTGAGGCTGGTGATGGTCGCGTGCTGGTGCTGGTGCGGATGGCCGGAGGCAACGACGGGTTGAACACCGTGGTGCCCTTCACCGATCCGCTCTACTCCAAGAACAGGCCGGGCGTGGGCCTGGGTCGCGGCAGCCTGTTGAAGCTCAACAAGAGTCTCGGGTTTCACCCGGCGATGGGTGGCCTGAAGGGGCTCTTTGACGACGGGCGGTTGTCGGTTGTGCAGGGTGTCGGCTACCCCAACCCGAACCGTTCGCACTTCCGCTCGATGGACATCTGGGAATCGGCTCAGCCCGGGGCTGAGACTTTTTCTGACGGGTGGCTGGGTCGTGTGATCGGCAGGTCTCAGTTTCCCGACAACGCGACTCCGGCCATGGCGCTGGGACTCGATCAGCTGCCGTTGGCGTTGCGTGGAGCGGGCCTGTCGGTGCCGGTGATCAAGGATCCTGCGCAGCTGAAACTGAGACCGGGACCGGCGGTCGAGGCGCGGGGACGTGCAGGCCGCGACGTGGTCCGCAACCTGGCGGTGCAGACCTCAGGAGGCGGTCCGCAGGCGTCGTTTGTCCGCAACCTGGCCCGTTCGGCGATCGACGTGTCACGTCGGATCGGTGACGTGCTGACACGCGAAGGCGAGACCGGTCTGCCGGCGACAGGCCTGGGTCGGCGGCTCGAGGCGGTGGTGCGGCTGATCGAGGCGGGTCTTTCGAGCCGAATCTACTTCGTCTCACTCGACGGCTTCGACACTCATGCCGAACAGCAGGGTGCTCATACGGCACTGCTGAGCGAGCTCTCCGATGCCGTGGCGGCGTTCTATCGTCGGTTGTCGCAGTCGAAGATCGCCGACCGCGTGTTACTGGCGACGTATTCGGAGTTTGGTCGTCGGGTCAAGGAGAACGGCAGCCTGGGCACCGATCATGGTTCGGCGTCGCAGTTATTCGTGGTAACGCCACCGGGTCGAGGCGGGATTGTCGGTGCTCATCCGAGCCTGGAAGATCTCGACGACGGCGACCTGAAGCACCACACCGATTTTCGGCGGGTGTACGCGATGCTCCTGGAGCGATGGCTGAAGATCCCCGCCCTGCCGGCCGTCGGCAAGGGATTCAAGCCGCTGGAGATCGTCTAGCGGTTGCCTGGGGACTGGCACATCGAGCTGTGCAAACAGCAGCTGCAGAGGACGGCTCAGTAGGCAATCCGCGCCGGCACCCCAACGGCGGGAAACGCGACGTTCGCCTCGGTCGTCGAAATCGCGGAGGCGAGCCGGGCCGGGGATCGGAACGGCTACCGGTCAGAGTTTCTTGGGATCGCACCGCTGGCAGGCGGCATGGCTCGGCCATAGCGTGGCTATTGGCGTTGGGGCAATGCCAATTTCGCCTTCGTCCCGGTGTCTTCCAACAGATACTCATTCGGCCAGAGGAGGCGGGGAGTCCGAAAGAGGAACTTGCCTTGGTCATCTCGAACCAGTCGGAATGTCTTCAATTCCGCGGCCGCACAACCCATTGCCAGATCGCAATGAAACCAGACGTTGTACCGTGTGTCGAAAATCGACGCGGCCTCAACTGTCTTCAGCCTCCACTTGGTTTCGTAATGACCGGTGAGACCGCGAGCAATGTTCAGCTTCCCGGCCTGGTATTCCAACTCCCTGGACTTCTCCAGCGGCTTCGCCTTGGCCTTCGTTGCCGGTAGGAACACCAGCGACGGCCCCCAGGAAATGTCGAGCGCCCTCTGGTGAAAACATGAGAACGTCTTCGACGTGCTTGTCGAAGTGCCGGACCTTCCCCGTGACGTCACGCTCCCAGTACCGCAGCATGTGCCTCAGGGGATTCGGGTCCTTGCGTAGCCGCTGCTCGGGGACCAGGCACTTCTGGATCAACTGGATCTTGCCTCGGTCGTCGACTTCCTGGAATTCGATCCAACGGCAGGCCACCTCATCCTCGACCTTCCGACCGACGAAACTGATCGTCACCTTCAGCGTCGACTTCGAACCGTCAGCTCTCTCACGGTTGACGTGGTAACCGACCCACGAGCCGTTTGCCGGCAGCTTTGCCGCCGGTGGTGCTGCGCCGGGCCTGGGCCAGGCCGAGCAGGCAAACAGCCCCTGCAACGAGCTTCGCTGTGAGACTCATGATCGCGTCATCGCCAAAGCCTCGTGGGGGGGCAGAGCTCGATGTGGCCGGGACAGGCACTCCGTACGGTCCGCCTGCGGCGGAACCGTGCGGCGAGCCAGTCCCTGGGGAGCCGCCGCAGGCGGGCTAGCTGCCCGGCTTGTTGCGTTGTCCGGGCCGGACGGTGATGATTCGTTTGCGTTCGTCGATGCGGGTCACCTTGCCGAACTTGATGCCGTCGACGATCGACTGGATCGACTGCGTGGTGGTCAGGATCACCGTGGTGGCGTCGTTGCTCGAGGTCACGTCGGGTACGTCCTTGCTGTTGGCAAGAGTCCGCAGCGCCGCGATGTGGTCGCGACGTGCCTTTTCATCCATCGCGCCCTGCAGGACGACCGTGATCGTGGTGACCACGCTGGACTCGCGAGGTTCGTTGCTGCTCGAGGTGGCCAGCAACGGGATGACCTTCAACTGAGCATCCGCCAGTGCCTTGTTGAACGACTCGACCGTGTCGGCCTTTTCGAGAGCCGTGGCGGCGGTGTCCAGGGCATCCAGGACCGCCAGCCAGCTCTTGCGCGACTCGGCCGTACCCGCCCTGGGCATCGATTCGACCGAGGCCCGGCCCAGTCGTAGTGTCTCGTCCAGGTCCGCAGCCAACTCGGACGGAAACCACTGCCCGTCGATCACGATGAACTGGCGCGGTGGTGAGGGAGTCTCGGGGGTGCCGGCTTCACCGATTTGCAGCCGAGCCGTTTCCGGACCACGATCGATGACGCTGATCCTCGACGTAGCCAGCCCGCCCAACGGATCGGAGGCGTCGGTCGAGGAGAGCGAGCGGAGCTGTTCGAGGAACCTGGTGCCGGTGCCGGCAAAGAACTCCTTGCCGTCGAACGTCTTGAGCGTCTTGACTTCCTTCAACTCGCTGGTCAACAACGTATCGAAGAGTCCCAACAGCGCCGGCCAGTGTTCGTCGAGCTGCTTCTGGTCGATCTCACGCAAGGCCAGGCCCGGGTTGGTGATCAACAGCTCCTTCTTGGATCGGGCCACTTCCAGAAGCCGCTTGAGTGTCACGAACGTGCGGTTCCAGACCTCGGCGTCGACCCGGCCGGCAAAGTCCTGCACCAGCCGATTGATGTCTCGCTGGTAGCGCGACGGCAGAAACGCCCAGATCGCTGAGGCCTTTCCGTCCCGGACACCCTCCAGAACGGTTCGCACAGCCTGATCGGGTTCACCGGCGTCAACCGTCGTGGGGACCGCCGCTTTCGGATCGGCGGCTGCGCCCGCAGCGGACTTGGGGCCGCCGGAGGAGGAGGCCGATTCGACCGGATCAGAAGTCTCGCCGCCACAGCCGAGCATGCCCATCATGCCGCAGCCACAAAGGCCAACCAACGCCAGTTGCAGTCTCCACCGTTTCATGCGTCGCTCTCTTCGCTGTAGCACTCGATCAGGACCGCTCACCACCACGCTCGATCGACTCCGTCGCCATCCTACCTGCATTCCTCGACCACAGAAGCGGTTTCGGTCCAAAAAAAACCGTTTTGACGTCGGTCGATGCTGCTTGAAAACGACGCCGACTCCCTCTAGAGTGTGCCCTTGCGCCGTTGATACTGTGGCGCAAACATAATCGGGTTCACTTATATGTTCGGTCCCCAGGACGGGTTGACTGCACGATGCACTTGCGAAACGTCGAGTTGTTCTGCGAGGTGGTATCGCGGAGCAGTTTTTCGAAGGCGGCCGAGGCACATCAGGTCTCGCAGTCGGCGGCGAGCCAAGCCGTACAGACGCTCGAGGATCGCCTCGGGGCGGTTCTGATCGACCGGTCCCAGCGGCCTCTGACGCTGACCGAAGCCGGCCAGATCTACTACGACGGGTGCCGTCGTTTGTTGGAGACGTTTCGGCAGGTGGAGGAGCAGGTCTTCGCGATCAGCGACCGGGTGACCGGTCGCCTGCGGGTCGCGGCGATCTACTCGGTGGGATTGCTGGAGATGGCCGAGATGGCATCCGGTTACCGCGAGGCGTATCCGGACGTGTCATTGACGGTGGACTACCTGCATCCCGAGGAAGTTTCCGCGCGGGTACTGGCTGGTGAGGCGGACCTGGGCATCGTCTCGTTTCCTCGCGGCGGTGGCGACTTCACGGTGGTGCCGTGGCTCGAGCAGGCCATGTCGATCGTCGTGCCTCCGGATCACCACCTGGCCTCACGCAACGGTTCCAGCGGCCCGGTGCCCGTCGAGTGGATTGACGGCGAGTCGTTTGTCGGGTTCTGTGCCGACCTGCGGGTTCGTCGCCGGATTGACCGCTGGCTGAAGGCGGCGGGAGTCTCGGTTGACGTGGTGCACGAGTTTGACAATTGCGAGCACATCAAGCGTGCTGTCGAGGTGGGTTCGGGCGTGTCGATCCTTCCCGAGCCGACTCTGCGTCGGGAGCTGGCCCAGGGATCCCTGGTTTCACTGTCGCCGACCGCCTCGGACTGGAAGCGTCCGCTGGGTTTCATACATCGTCGCAACCGCCAGTTGAGCACGGCGGCCGAGCGTTTCATCGAGCGGTTGCTGGAGACGACTCATGGCCAGTAGCCGTCTCCCCAACCAGGCCTCGTCTGCGCCCGCCCCCCCGTCTCCCAAGGCGGTCTTCCGCAACGGTCGTCCCAGGAAGTACGGGCTCTACGATCCGGCCAACGAGCACGACAGCTGCGGCGTGGGCTTCGTGGCTCACATCAAGGGCCAGCGTTCCCGGCAGATCATCGACGACTCGTTGCACATGCTCAACCACATGACGCACCGCGGAGCGTGCGGATGTGAAGAGAACACCGGCGACGGTGCGGGGATCCTGACCGCCCTGCCCTACGAGTTTCTCGAGCGGGTCGCCGGCAGTGACCTGGGTGTGACCTTGCCCGAGCGAGGGAGTTACGGTGTCGGCATCGTGTTCCTGCCTCGGGACGAGGCCGAGCGAGCCAGCTGCAGGCAGGCGGTCAACCGGGTGGTCGAGGAGGAGGGACAAGTGCTGCTGGGATGGCGGGAGGTCCCGGTCGATTCCGACGGAGCCGACATCGGTCCCTCGGCTCGAGCCTCCGAGCCGGTGATCGAGATGTTGTTTATCGGTGCCGCAGAGGGCCTGGGCCAGGCGGAACTTGAGCGACGGCTGTTTGTGATCCGCAAGCGGTGCAGCCATCTGCTGCGGTCCAGCGACCTGCAGGAAGCCCTGCTGTTCTACATCTGTTCGCTCTCGACCAAGGTCCTGATCTACAAGGGCATGCTCACCTCCGGGCAGGTCCCCCGCTACTTCCTCGACCTGACCGATCCCGACTACATCAGCCACCTGGCGATGGTCCACTCGAGGTTTTCGACCAACACGTTCCCCAGTTGGGACCGCGCCCAGCCCAACCGGTTCATGAGTCACAACGGTGAGATCAACACCTTGCGAGGCAACGCCAACTGGATGCACGCTCGGCAAGGCGCGTTGCAGAGTGATCTGTTCGGCGAGGATCTGTCACGACTGTTTCCGATCATCGAGCCCGAGTGTTCTGATTCGGGCAACTACGACAACGCCCTGGAGTTCCTTTATCACGCCGGCCGCAGCCTGCCCGAGGCGGTGATGATGATGATTCCCGAGGCGTGGCAGAACCATCATTCGATGTCGCAGCAGAAGCGGGCGTTCTACGAGTACCACTCGGCGCTGCAGGAACCGTGGGACGGTCCAGCCTCGATTTCGTTCACAGACGGCAGTTATATCGGAGCGGTACTCGACCGCAACGGCCTCCGCCCCAGCCGGTTCTACGTGACTCACGACGACCGCGTGATCATGGCCAGTGAGGTAGGAGTGCTGGAGGTCGAACCGTCGAACGTGCGTCAGAAGGGCCGTTTGCAGCCGGGGAAGATGTTCCTGGTCGATTTCGAGCAGGGCCGGATCATCGCCGACGAGGAGCTCAAGAGCGAGGTTGCCACGCGGCGACCCTACGGCGAATGGCTCGAAGCGCAACGCGTCCAACTCGCCGAACTCCCGCCGGCCCCCGTTCCCCAAGTGTATGCATCCACGGACCTGATCAAGCGGATGAAGGCGTTCGGGTACACGACCGAGACGCTGCAGTTCATGCTGCTGCCGTTGCTCGATCAGCAGAAGGACCCGATTGGGTCGATGGGCAACGACGCCGCCCTGGCCTGTCTCTCGGATCATCCGCGGATGATCTACGACTACTTCAAGCAGCTGTTCGCCCAGGTGACCAACCCCGCGATCGATTCGATCCGCGAGGAGGTCATCATGTCACTGGAGTGTTACATCGGTCCGGAGGGCAATTTGCTGGAGACGAGCGAGGCCCAGGCCCACCGCCTGTCGGTGCCTCACCCGATCCTGACCAACGAAGAACTCGCGTCGATCCGTTCGCTGGACTCCAGTGGCTGGACGACTCGAACCGTCGACATCACCTACTCACGCGGCGAGGCCGCCGGCGGCTTGCTTACGGCGCTGGAGCGGATCTGTGCCGAGGTGGAGGAGGCGATCGAGGCCGGGGACAGCTTTGTGGTGCTCAGCGACCGCGAGGCCGGGCCGGACCGCATAGCGGTCAGCTCGCTGTTGGCCTGCGGAGCGGTGCACCATCACCTGGTCCGCAACGAGTTGCGGACGCGAATCGGGTTGGTGCTCGAGAGTGGTGAGGCCCGGGAGGTGCATCATCACTGCCTGCTGGTCGGCTACGGTGCCGACGCGATCAACCCGTACCTGACCTTCGAGGCGATTGCCCAGTCCCGGCGTGACGGGCTGCTCGATGAGTCGTGGACCGACGAGAAGATCGTGGCGGTCTATCGCAAGGGCGTCGCCAAGGGGATGCTCAAGGTGATGGGCAAGATGGGGATCTCGACGCTGCAGAGCTACAAGGGGGCCCAGATCTTCGAAGCGGTGGGGCTCGATGACGACATCGTCTCCCGCTGCTTTTCCGGCACGGCCAGCCGGATCAAGGGGGTCGGGTTCGACATGCTGGCCGAAGAAGCGTTGCGTCGTCACGAGCTGGGCTACCCGACCCGGGCGGGATCGTCGGACCCTCCCGGCATCCTGCCCAACCCGGGCCTGTTCCACTGGCGACGTACCGGAGAAAAGCACGCTTGGAACCCGTATACGATTGCCGAGATCCAGGAGGCGGCTCGGACCGGCGACCCGGATGCCTACGGCCGTTTTTCGACACTGGTCAACGAGCACACCACCCGCGAGTGTCACCTGAGGGGTCTGCTGAGGTTCGCCGATCGGCGGGGTGTGCCGATCGAGGAGGTCGAGCCCGCTACGGAGATCGTCAAGCGGTTCTGTACCGGGGCGATGAGTTACGGATCGATTTCGATCGAGTCGCACGAGGCGTTGGCGGTGGCGATGAACCGGATGGGTGGCAAGAGCAACACCGGTGAGGGAGGCGAGGACTACCGCCGGTTCGAGCCACTGGAGAACGGCGATTCGAAGCGGTCGGCGATCAAGCAGGTCGCCTCGGGACGCTTCGGCGTCACCGCGTGGTACCTGACCAACGCCGACGAGTTGCAGATCAAGATCGCCCAGGGGGCCAAGCCAGGTGAGGGCGGCGAGTTGCCCGGGAACAAGGTGGACAAGGTGATCGCCGCCACCAGGCATTCGACGCCGGGAGTCGGCCTGATCAGCCCGCCGCCCCACCACGATATCTACTCGATCGAAGACCTCGCCCAGCTGATCTATGACCTGAAGAACGCCAATCCCACCGCGCGGATCAGCGTCAAGCTGGTTTCCGAAGTCGGCGTGGGCACGATCGCTGCCGGAGTGGCCAAGGGGCACGCCGACAACATCCTGATATCGGGGTCCGAGGGGGGCACCGGGGCCAGCCCGTTGACCAGCATCAAGCACGCGGGACTGCCCTGGGAGCTGGGGATCGCCGAGACGCACCAGACACTGGTGATGAATGATCTCCGCAGCCGCGTGCGGCTGCAGACCGACGGGCAGTTGAAGACCGGCCGGGACGTGGTGATCGCGACGTTGCTGGGTGCCGAGGAGTACGGGTTTGCCACGGCACCCCTGATCACCCTGGGTTGCATCATGATGCGGAAGTGCCACTTGAATACCTGCCCGGTCGGGATCGCGACTCAGGATCCGGAGCTGCGCAAGAAGTTCACCGGCAAGCCCGAGCACGTGGTCAACTACCTGTTCCTGGTGGCCGAGGAGGCTCGGCAGATCATGGCGTCGCTGGGCTTCCGCACGATCAACGAGATGGTCGGCCGGGTCGACGCATTGGAGGTCAACGACGCGATCGACCATTGGAAGGCCCAGGGCGTGGATCTCTCGCTGGTGCTCGCCCCGGCCGCGAAACCGCACGATGCGGTCGATGTCTACTGCACTCGTGACCAGGACCACGGCCTCGCCGACGTGCTCGATCGGCGGTTGATCGCCGAGTGTGCCGCGGCGATCGCGGAGGGTGAGGCGGTGCGGTTGGAGTTGCCGATCATCAACACCGATCGCACCACCGGCACGATGCTCAGCCACGAGGTCTCCAAGCGTTGGGGTGCCGAGGGCCTGGCGGAGGGGACGATCCAGTTGAAGTTCTCGGGATCGGCCGGCCAGAGTTTCGGGGCCTGGTTGGCTCCGGGCATCACCATGCAACTCGTCGGCGACTCCAACGACTACATCGGCAAGGGGCTCTCGGGGGGCCGCATCATCGTGGCGCCTCCTGAATCGAGCACGTTTGTGGCCGAGGGGAACATCATCATCGGCAACGTGGCGTTGTACGGTGCGATCAAGGGCGAGGCGTTTTTCCGGGGCGTGGCGGCCGAACGGTTCTGTGTCCGCAACTCGGGTGCCCACGCCGTGATCGAAGGCGTGGGAGACCACGGCTGCGAGTACATGACCGGGGGCCGCGTGGTGATCCTGGGCCCGACCGGGCGGAACTTCGCCGCCGGGATGTCCGGTGGAGTCGCTTACGTCTATGACCCGCAGGATAAGCTCCTGCCCCGCTGCAATCTCGAGATGGTCGCCCTGGAGCGGGTGGAAGATGAGGCGGACGAGTTGGAGTTGCGGGAATTGATCCAGAAGCACCAGCGGTACACCGGTTCGGCGGTTGCCGAAGCCATTCTCAGTGACTGGGACGTCTCGGTCGGGAGATTCCACAAGGTGATGCCGGTGGACTACAAGCGGGCGTTGGCCGAGATGTCTCGAGAAGCGAGCGAGGAGTCGGCGGTCGAGTCGCACTGACCAGAGGGCGAACAGGATGGCGGTGGCCGAGGGGAACACGGACTCCCCTGTCGAGTTGAAACGAGGCGGATGACGATGGGGAAACCGACAGGTTTCATGGAATTCGCGCGGGAGGCGGCTGCGTACCGCGATCCGGTGACCCGGGTGGGTGACTGGGACGAGTTCGTGGAGTTGCCGGTGGTCGAGGACCTGGCCCGCCAGGGGGCTCGCTGCATGGATTGCGGCGTGCCGTTTTGTCACACCGGCGGTCTGATCGCCAACATGGCTTCGGGTTGCCCGATCAACAACCTGATCCCGGAATGGAACGACCTGGTCTACAACGACCGCTGGCGTGACGCGTTGGACCGACTGCACCAGACGAACAACTTTCCGGAATTCACCGGTCGAGTCTGTCCGGCCCCGTGCGAGGGAGCGTGCGTGCTGGGGATCACCGACCCGCCGGTGACGATCAAGAACATCGAGCAGGCGATTGTCGACCGGGGTTTCGCCGAGGGCTGGATCGTGGCTGATCCGCCCTCGGAGCGGACCGGTCGCAGCGTGGCGGTGGTCGGTTCGGGTCCGGCGGGCCTGTCGTGTGCCGACCAGTTGAACCGGGCCGGTCACCTGGTGACGGTGTTCGAGCGTCACGATCGGGTGGGCGGGTTGTTGATGTACGGCATCCCGAACATGAAGCTCGAGAAGCAAGTCATTAGCCGGCGAGTCGACCTGATGGCGGCCGAGGGTATCGAGTTCCGGGTCGACACCGAGATCGGCCGGGACATTTCGGCCACGTCGCTCTGCGAGGACTTCGACGCGGTGGTGCTGTGTGTCGGGGCCACCCGCCCGCGGGATCTGCCGGTTCCCGGCCGCGAACTCGCGGGTGTGCACTTCGCGATGGAGTTCCTCCACGCCAACACCCGCAGCCTGCTCGATTCGCAGCACGCCGACGGCAACTATATAGATGCTTCAGGCAAGAACGTGATCGTGATCGGTGGAGGAGACACCGGGACCGACTGCATCGGTACGGCGATGCGACAGGGCTGCCGGAACCTGGTCAATTTCGAGATCGTGCCCCGGCCGCCGGATGAGCGGGCCGAGGACAATCCCTGGCCGCAGTGGCCGAAGATCTTTCGGGTGGACTACGGTCACGCCGAAGCGGCGGCGGCCTTTGGTGATGATCCCCGTGAGTTCTGTATCGAGACCGTCGAGTTCCAGGGCGACGACTCGGGGAGTGTGACGGGGTTGAAGACGGTCGAGGTCGACTGGAGTCGTCCTGTGCAGAACGGGCCTCCGTTCAGTCGTGTCGATGGGAGCGAGCGGTTCTTTGAGGCGGACCTGGTGTTCCTGGCGATGGGGTTTCTGGGTCCCGAGCAGTTGCTCGTCGAGGAGTTGGACCTCGAGACCGACCCGCGATCGAACCACCAGGCCGAGTACGGTCAGTTTCAGACGTCGCTGGAGGGAGTCTTTTCGGCGGGAGATTGCCGCCGCGGCCAGAGCCTGGTGGTCTGGGCGATCGACGAGGGGCGTGGGGCGGCTCGCGAGTGCGACCGGTTCCTGATGGGCGAGTCGCGGTTGCCGTGATCCCGGCTACAGGATGCCCACCTCGTCGGCCGCCAGCACTAAGCGGCTGACTTCCTTTACATCTGTAGACGGATCGACAGGCGGCGGCGGTCGTTGTTAGTCTGAGTTGTCTGGGCCTCTGCGAGCGGCGACGGGAGCGTAGAAATGAATTCGAAACGGTGTCTGGGTCGTCGGAGTGTGCTGGGTCTGGCGGCCGGCCTGGGCAGCCTGTCGCTGGCCGATTGCCTGTTCCTCGGGAAAGACACGCGGGGTGCCGAACCGGATCGTGCGCAAAGCGCCATCTTGGTTTGGCTGTCCGGAGGCCCATCGCATCTCGAGACATTTGATCCGAAGCCGGAGGCCCCCGACGGTGTGGGCGGGCCGTTGGGAGCGATTGCGACAGCGGTTCCGGGTATCTCGTTTTCTGCAAC
>Ga0310123_10001357_pt1 | contig 20425 bp, 16 predicted proteins | sample CB6_AW_1057_MG_FD_203505 | JGI IMG/M metagenome (GOLD analysis project Ga0310123, IMG submission 203505) | Marine microbial communities from Western Arctic Ocean, Canada - CB6_AW_1057 | ecosystem: Environmental > Aquatic > Marine > Oceanic | place: Canada: Western Arctic Ocean | collected... | reverse complement strand
CCAGGTATTCTGGGGCGATCCCCCAATATTACTTTCACTTGGCAAGGTGCCTCGAAAATCGAGACGATCTTACAGAAGTAGAATTGAAGGCAGTGCTGTCCACGATGTATCAATCCTGCCGATCAAACTTCCGCAGGTTCAGTGACCCTGAGGCGGGGGACCGACCATTGCAATCCTATCATATGGGACTTTATGCCGAGAAATCCGGTGATTATCGGTTCGCCATCGAACTCCTGGAAGAGTCGGTGTCGGCACAGCCGGATTCAAAGCGGCTGGAACGCTTGATGGTGCTCTACCAAGCACTGAATCTGCAGGAGAAAGCCCGCCAAACCGCTGAAAGATTACTGGAGATCGATCCTCGCCACGAAAAAGCAATGCAGCTCACAAAGGTCACAAAGGTATCGCCTTGATTCGCAGGATGTATTACCTTGATCGGGGGTTTTAGAAACCCATCCTGCCTCCCGTCAATCAGCTCAGCAGATCTTCGATGACTCGGCCGTGGACGTCGGTCAGACGATAGCGGCGACCCTGGAATCTGTAGGTCAGCTTCTCGTGATCGACGCCCAAGCAGTGCAGCATGGTGGCGTGCAGGTCATAGACGTGGACAGGATCTTCCACGACATCAAATGAAAAGTCATCGGTGCGGCCGTATGTCTTTCCCGGTTTGATGCCCCCACCGGCCATCCAGATGCTGAAGCAGCGCGGATGGTGATCGCGTCCATAGCGTCGCATGTCCAGTTTGCCCTGCGCGTAAACGGTGCGACCGAATTCGCCACCCCAGATGACGAGGGTCTCGTCCAGCATTCCGCGCTGCCGGAGGTCCGAAATCAACGCCGCAGACGCCTGGTCCACGTCGCCGCACTGCAACGGCAGATCGCGCGGCAAGTCGCCATGTTGATCCCAACCACGATGATACAGTTGGATGAACCGCACGCCCCGTTCGGCCAGACGCCGGGCCAACAGGCAATTGGCAGCATACGTTCCTGGTGTTTTCGCGGACTCGCCGTAGAGGTCAACAATGTGCTGCGGCTCACTCGATGTGTCCATCAGCTCGGGGACGGACGTCTGCATGCGAAACGCCAGTTCGGCCTGTTTGATTCGCGTCAAGGTCTCTGGATCCCCAACCTGTTCGTATTGTGCCGCGTTCAGAGCATTACTGAGGTCGAGGATCCGCCGTCTGCGGGCGGGATTGATGCCAGGTGGGTTCGAAAGGTACAGCACGGGATCGCCCGCCGACCGAAACTTGACTCCCTGATGAGCAGATGGCAAGAACCCATTTCCCCACAGCCTGTGGTACAGTGGCTGCGAATCTCGCTTGGCACTCCCTTGTGATATCATCACAACGTACGCTGGCAGATTCTCGTTCTCGCTGCCCAATCCATAGCTGGCCCAGGCTCCCATGCTGGGTCGTCCTGGCTGTTGGAATCCAGTTTGAAAGAACGTGATCGCCGGATCGTGATTGATGGCCTGAGTCTGTACACTGCGCACAATGCAGATCTCATCGGCCACTCGGCCCAGATGCGGCAACAGGCCGCTGAGTTCTGCACCGCTCTGGCCGTGACGTTGGAACGAATAGACCGACCGGCAAACTCGCTTTTCCTGTTGAGAAGTCATGCCGGTCTGTCGCTGGCCTTGGAAGAACACAGCATCAAGTTCTTGACCGTGCAGCTGCCTGAGCTTCGGTTTGTGATCGAACAACTCGAATTGCGATGGAGCTCCACTTTGGAATAGATAGATCACACGTTTCGCTCGAGCAGCAAAGTGCGGCATCTGGTTCGCGCCGGCGGTTCGAGCTTCCGCACGTGATAAGCCGCCAAACAAGTTGTCGTTCAACAGCGAAGCCAGCGCAACCGAGCCGATACCGGTACTCGTTCGGCCTAGCAATTGGCGACGAGTGACTGTCAGATTGGATTCATCGTAGAGCATGGGTCAGTTCGAGGTGGATTGGAAGTCATTCGGATTGGAAAACAGGATTGACAATGCTCTAGTTCTTGGTGATCGTCTCGTCGAGACCAAGCAAGGCGTTCGCGATCGCAGAGTACGCGGCGACTTCCAAAACATTCAGTTCTGTACGAAACGGCGATTCACCGACTCTCATCAACTCCTTCGCGGCGTTGGGATCTCGACGGAAATCGGCCGTTAGTTCAGCAAGTGTTCGTGTGAGTCGCTTCAACTCCTGATGATTTGGACGCCGACCCGTCGTCAATCGGAACATGTACACCAGCCGTGCATCCGTTGTCGCGCCACCTTCGATGATCGACCGTTCGGCAAGCTTGCGGGATGCTTCCATGAAAGTGGGGTCATTCATCAGGACCAGCGCGCCCAAGGGTGTATTGGTTCGTGAACGTTGCAGAACACACGCTTCGCGCGACGGAGCATCCAAGACCTGCAGGTTCGGTGGCGGGACGGAACGTTTCCAATACGTATACATGCTGCGACGATAGAGTCGGTCACCGTGGTCCTGCTGAAATCTGGGTACGTTCTCGTAGACCACATCATCCCACAGTCCGGGCGGTTGATACGGACGAACGCTTGGCCCGCCCAAACGATCCACCAACAGACCGCTGACTGACAACGCGTTGTCGCGGATCAACTCAGCTGGAAGTCGAAACCGCGGACCGCGAGCCAGCAAGCGGTTGCCAGGATCGGCAGCCAACAGCTCCAAAGTCAGATTGGACGATTGCTGATAGGTCGCTGACATGACGATCAACTTTTGCATCGCTTTGACATCCCACCCCGAGCGAATGAACTCGGTGGCCAGCCAGTCCAGCAACTTCGGGTGACTTGGCCGGACACCCTGTGATCCAAAATTCTCGGGAGTTCGGACTAGCCCCGCGCCGAAGTACATCTGCCAGTATCGGTTGACTGCAACTCGAGCCGTCAGTGGATTGAAAGGCTCAATCAGCCACTTCGCAAATGCCAACCGGTTGGCAGTCGAACCGTCAGGTAATTGACCCAGCACGGCGGGCAACCCAGGCGCGACCTGGATGTTGGACGGCTGATCGTACTGGCCGCGAGTGAGCACAAACGTCTTGCGTGGCGGATTCATTTCGGACATGACCATCACGGTCGGACGCGACGCTTCGAGGCTTGCAAGTTCGGACTTTAGATCACTGAGTCGACTGGCAACGGGAGACTCGGGCACGTCGGTCACACCGTTGCCAAATGCTTGAGCACCAGCGGGAAGTTCATTGTCGATCCCAATCCGTTCCTCCCTGCCACTCGTCGGCTGGAGTTTTGCAGCTGCCTTCAATCGTCGTTCCAGCTGCTCGATCTGCAACTTGATGCGCTGACGTCGCACATCCTGCAGCAGCGAAGGTACCGTAATAAACGGCTTGTCGGCCTCATTGTCCGTATTCCCCACATGAGCCGACTCGGGCACGTTATTGAAGAACGCGTAGAATTGGTAAAATTCCTCCTGCGAAATCGGATCGTACTTGTGGTCATGGCAGCGACAACAACCCATCGTCAAACCGAGAAACACCGCGCTGGTGGTTTCGACACGGTCGACAACCGTTTCAACTCGGTACTCCTCATTGATCACGCCACCTTCACTTTGGATTGGATGGTTACGGTTGAACCCGGTCGCGATTTGTTGAGAGATCGTGGCATTCGGCAGCAGGTCACCGGCGATCTGCTGTGTGACAAATTGATCAAAGGACAAATTTCCGCTGTAGGCCCAAATCACCCAGTCGCGCCACGGCCACATGACCCGACGTCGGTCAAGGCTATAGCCGTGCGAATCCGCGTAACGCGCCACATCAAGCCAATGCATCGCCATCCGCTCGCCGTAATGTGGTGATTCCAGCAGTCGGTCGACAACGCGTTCGAATGCTCGAGGTGACTTGTCCGCAAGAAACGAGTTCACTTCCTGGAGCGTCGGAGGCAACCCTGTCAGGTCAAAGGTCACGCGACGAATCAACGTCGTCTTTTCAGCCCGTCGAGAAGGTTTCAATCCGGATCGTTCCATCGCGGACAACACGAATCGATCGATCGGATTCTGACCCCAGTTCTTCATTTTCACATCAGGCAGTGCCGTGCGGACAGGCGGAATGAACGACCAGTGCTTTTGCCATTTGGCCCCCTGCTCGATCCACCGCTTCAACAGCTCGATGTCACGTCGACTCAGCGAACGACCTGAATCGCTAGGCGGCATTCTTTGTTCCGGGTCTGCATGGGTGATCCGCGCGATCAGCTCGCTGGAAGCACCATTCCCCGGAACAATCACCGAATAACCACCGCGATCCGCCAGCACGTCCTGCTCGGCATCCAGCCGCAGGTCTGCTTGGCGACCCACCGAGTCTGGACCATGACAGTGAAAACAGGTGTCCGAGAGGATTGGACGAATGTCTCGATTGAATTCGATCGTCTGCGAATCCCCCGCCAACACGATACACGACCAGACGGTCATGCTTGAGATGGCCACACCTGTTTGGAAGAGATTGAGGTTCATCATCGTGCTTGTCGGTTTGCTGATCAATCAGGCGGCCCGTAAACAGCTGGCATTCGTATCTGCGGTTGGCAGACTTCAAATTTGCCCAGGCCCTAATCCTACCATCTGTTGTTAATGCCATTCTACTAAAATCCTACCGAACGATGTATACGGCGAAGCTAGCGGCGTAGCAGATAAGCCAAGAACAAAGATCCCAGGATCCACCCCGGCAAGATCACGGCATGCCACCGGCCTAGCACCACTGTCGTACAACTATCTGCCAGAGTATAAAATGCTCTTAGAGCGTGTTTGAAGCGCCCCCCATCCGTGTCCAAGAGCCCATCACCATCAAACGACGGCAACGGGCTTTCCTATGCCGATTGTTTCGCAAACGTGAAGCGAGTTGTAAGAAGGAGATGAATACATGTTGAACTGGGGAGTTTTGAGTGCGGGCCGCATCGCCCACGTATTTTGCAATGCGATGCGTTTTACAGACACCGGGCAGATTCTTGCCGTTGCCAGCCGGACGCAATCAAAAGCGGACCGACTTGTCAACGATTTCGGTATCCCTCGACAATACCGTAGCTACGAGGATTTGCTGGAAGACGAGGAGATCGATGCCGTCTATATTGCAACAATTCACCCACTTCACGCGGAGTGGGCGATAAAGTGTGCCAAGGCTCGAAAGCACATTCTGGTGGAGAAGCCAATCAGCATGAATTATGCGGAAACCGTGGCGATGGTCGAAGCGGCACGAGAAAATGATGTGTTCCTCATGGAAGCCTTTATCTATCGTTGCCATCCGCAAATGCAACAGGTCGTTAAGCTCATACAAGATGGCGCCATTGGCGAAATACACGTCATTCGGGCGACAATTAGCTACCGTCTCAATTTCGACTCTCAGAGCCGGATTTACAACCAAGAAGCTGGTGGTGGCAGTATCCTTGATATTGGGTGTTATGCTGCCTCAATGGTTCGTCGGATAGCGGGCGCTGCCGAAAACAAGCCGTTCCTTCATCATGATATGGTAAAGGGTAATGGGAAACTTGGTCCAACCGGCGTCGATCATATAGCAGCAGCCACCCTTAGATTTGAAAATGATATCATAGCGGAGATCATCGCTGCCGTGGATTGCAACCTTGGGAGCCGTGTATCCATCTTTGGCTCAGACGGGACAATGACTATCGCAAATCCCTGGCTGCAATCGTTGAGCCCGTGCATCGATGCGGAACAACCATTGCCGCTCGATACAATTTTCCCTTCAACGAAGATCGTCGTTCAATCCTATCAGAACGCGGCGGGCCGTTGGTCAATCTCGACGGCCGGGGAATCATCTGAGATTACCGTGGATGTCGACCGAGATCCTTTTACCTACGGAGCGGATACGGTGGCCAATCATATTAGGGATCGAGAAGCGCCGGCGATGTCTTGGGATGACTCGCTTTCAAATATGCGGCTGTTGGACGCTTGGCGGGCAGAGGTAGGTGTTGTCTATTAGAAAAGCCTAAGTGTACCAAGAGTCCTTATCTATCCAACGGGCAAATGAGCGCATGTATATACCCGCTTCGTGCGTAACTTAACCTGGTTGTCGTGCCTATCGGGAATCTATACTTTTCGGATTTAGGGATGATGACCTATCTCTGAGATTACTATACCAGGGTGTGTTTCAATGTCGCGAAATCCGGTAGCGGGCCTTCAGTGATGATACGGAAGCAGACTCAAAGAGTGGTAGAACAGGCATTGTTGAATTGCGGTGAACCGAGTTGGTGTTTCAACCAGACAACGGCCAAGGAGCCGAATAACGTCCAAACAATCGCGATCCAGCGAATCCTCGTTTTGGATAACCATTCCCAGCCGCGGGGCACTGACTGAAAAAACTCGTAACAAACACGACCGGCCATCTCAGGACCGCCGTAGACGTTTCCGAAAAACGCAAGAAACACCGCGAGCTGTTAGAGGGGCAGCAGCATCGGACTGAGCGATGTCAGGAACTGGCCCTGGTGAGACAACAGTTCGCCATCTTTTGCGGGAACAAGCAGCTGCGGCTGCAGGATCTTGGCGCCCAGGATCAAAAAGCTCCCAGTGATCAACACGATCATCACCATGCTTAACACGGTGTCGATCAGCGCAGCCCTCACCCATAATCGAGCTGGGTGCCGGTGATCCCGCACAATTTCGTCGATTTCAACTTGTCCCGCGATTCCCATGTCGACCCTACCCCGACGCTTTCCCCGCAGGAACGACGTGTAGCACTATCAGTCGCGCGGCCCGTACGTCACTGGCTCGCCAGGAACCACAATCTCAAACTGATCGACCACGGCGTTTATGCTATCCATCGGACTGCGTGCGTAGAGGCCCACGCGCGAGTTGCTAATCAGCGTGCGAATCTTCTCGCCGTCAACCACCTCGGCGACTTCACGCCACTCGTCTTCCGAGTTCACCTTGAAGGAAGCAAGCCACGCGTTTTCGGTCCGGTGCAGACGGAGAAAATAGCTTTCCAGGCCAATCAGGTGAAATCGACTCGGCGGGCGTTGGTCGAACAGGAGGCAACGGAGACAACAGAGAAGTAGGCTTTCAGTTCGACAAATGCTTGTTTGTTGAGGTGGGTGAAAGCCGTCGAACGAGTTCATCCGATCAATAAAGCGCAGTTGCTCAGCTACATGAAACTGCTTGATATTCCGCTGGGATTGATCATTAATTTCCATATCCTTAAGCTGACCGATGGAGTTTCGAGGTTTATCCTCCCCGGAGACAACCTCGATTGAGTCCACGAAGTAGACGGAGAAAACAGAGATGGTCTACTCTATTGTCTCTGTTCTCTCCTGTTCAAACTGTCTGCCGCACAACTTGAAACCTGGAAGTAATTGAAATCGCTATCAGTTTTCCAATGCCAAGCTCTATTCGTTCCAGCTGCTCAATTAGTATCTTGCGAGCTATAATACGCTCTAACAACTTTCGCTTATAGACAGGGACGCTATCAGTATGATGGAAAACACATTTGCAGATGGTCCTGTGGAACTCACCCTTGAGCAAAAACAATCTTTCTATCGTGACGGTTTCATCGTCCTGCAGAACGCCGTGTCGAAGGAGATGACCCACCGTGCCCGGCGGGTTCTCAACATCTTGGCAGGCAAAATCCTGGAGGGCACCGATTCCGGGCCGTGGCGAAAATACCGCACCACCAGCGGAAGAAACGAGGCCGTCACCGACCTGGTCAATAAAACATCGCTGGGCCAGGTGCTCGCCAACACGATGGGACCGTTCGATCCGCCGTGCAAGGGATTCGCGGAGATCCTGTACCCGCGCGAGCCTTCAAAGCAGATAGGCACACATGGCCTGCCTGACGACGAATTACCCAACCACGCATTCTTCCCGCACCTGGACGGGCACTGGGAGGGTCCTATTCCCAAAACCGCGAGCGAAGTGGACGATTGGCACGTACCCAAGACAGAGCACTTCGGTGATCGCAGTGCCAGCGTCATCGGTACCAACAACTCGCCGTTGTTCCAGGATTCGCATTGCACCCTATCGATCGGCAGCTTCACCGCGTTTGTCGGTGTCGTGCTCAATGACCAACCCGAGTTCGGCTGTGGCAATTTTGCGGTCCTCCGCGGTGCCAATCACCACACAGCGGAGTTCTTTCGACAGCAGCGTGCTTCAGGCGGTGTCGTCGGCCCCGAAGGCTACGGCTGGCCACGTTTGAGGCGCGCTGGCGACGACGGGGTCGGGCTCAATAAGCTGCCGGATGATATCTCCAAACACTTCTCCGGAGGTGCTCAGTACACGCCTGACGGGATGATGTGGCCGGAGCCGACACCCATGCTCGTCGAGGAAGGAGACGCTTTTGTCACAGTGCATGGCATTCCGCACTGCGGGACCCGCAACGATATCGGTGCCGACCCGCGTATGAACGTCTACTTCAGGCTGCGTCGCCATCGCCCGGGAGGCGCAACCGTCATCGGCGACAGCGATCACCCGGACCGCGGCTGGAACGGCGAGTTTCTTCAATACCCCGACGGCTACAATCCGTGGCAAGTCGCAATCGACAAACTGTGCGATCCCTGGAGTGAATGGGACGGCATGCAGGAGGTCGTTGCCGAAGCGCGCGCCTCGGCCTAGCGCCGCAGTACAACTATCCGTAACTTAACCGGTTGTCGTGCCTATCGGGAATCTATACTTTTCGGGTTTAGGGATGATGACCTATCTCTGAGATTACTATACTAGGGTGTGTTTCAATGTCGCGAAATCTGGTAGCGGGCCTTCAGTGACGATACGGAAGCAGACTCAAAGAGTGGTAGAACAGGTCTTGTTGAATTGCAGTGAACCGAGTTGGTGTTCTAGGGTTTTTTTCCATCCGAGACATAAACCATGACACAAAGGAAAGTGCTCATTACCGGAATGAGTGGATTAATCGGAGGAGTCGTGCGTGAGCGTTTACAGGGCAAGTATGCCTTGAGCGCACTTAATCGTCGGAGCGTACCGGGAGTGGAATGCCATCAAGTGGATATCGCTGACCTGGGTGCCATCCAACCCGCTTTCGAGAAGGTCAACGTCGTCGTACATCTGGCGGCGATGGCGCGAGGGGACGCGACGTGGGAAGAGCTACTGAGTGCGAATCTCGTGGGGAGCTACAACGTTTTCGAAGCGTCACGGCGGGCGGGAGTTGAGCGGGTTATCTTCGCCAGCAGCGGGGCAACCGTCAGTAATTGGACCCGGGAATTCCCCTACAACGCCATCACACAAGGACGTTACGATGTAGTCCCACAGACGTGGGAAAAAGTGAACCACGAATCGCCGACGCGACCGGCCGGCCTCTACGGGTGTACAAAAGTCTTCGGTGAGGCATTGGCAAGACATTTTTCGGATACCTATGACATCTCGATGATCTGCCTGCGCATCGGCAGCGTTACTCGTGACAACCGTCCAACACAGCCGCGTGACTTTTCAGTCTGGTGCAGCCAGCGCGACGTCGCGCAGATAGTCCAAAAGTGCATTGAAGCACCCGAAAGGGTGAAGTTCGATATTTTCCATGTTGTGTCCAATAACAAGTGGGCTTACCGTGACATTTCACACGCCCGTGAGGTCGTTGGATATGAGCCCCAGGATGCAGCGGAGGAATATCGCAAAAACGGCTAGCCGGCACTGCGAATTTGCCCGTGACCAGCTATCGTCAATCAGGAATACCGTCGTCTCGTCCCTGTTCGACCCAGGCTGCGCCCTTCCGCAAAACGATAACGTTCGCGGCATCAGGCCAGATAGTGGCTTTCCAGAGCCTTCACCGCCGCGATCAATGTCTTGTTGACCGGGGTTGGCACGCCATGCTCCGCCCCCAGCCGGGCGATCGCACCGTTGACGAAGTCGATCTCCGTCTGACGACAACTTAGGATATCATTGCACAGTGACGACTTGTTCTCACCCGTACCGCCCTTTCCGGTGATTTGCAAGAGGACTTCGCGGGCCTCATTGATATCAATAGCGACACCAACTTTCCGGCCCACCGCCGCAGCTTCGTCAATGGCGGCAAAAATCGTTTCGCGCATTGCGGGTACCGCCATAACCCGCCCGATCGGCAAGTTCGTAATCCCGGACGTGGGATCCAAACCGACGACCGCCATCAACTTCTTCCAAATATCGAGACGAATATCGGGGCTTGGCTCCGTCTGCAGGCCGTGCTTGGTGAATACATGTGAAAAACCTGTGACACGGTCGCTCAAGCCGCCGCGCATTTCGCCGATGTGTGACGGCAGGTCGGAGTAGTTTCGCACGATGCCCGGCCCGTCCATGCTGGCGCCTTGCGCGGTCAGCCCGCCGAGTACCTTCTCCTCGCCGATCAGCTCGGCCAGGAGTTCTTCATTGCCGAGACCGTTCTGGAAGGAGATGACGGCCGTGTGGTCGCCGATGAGATTGGCTGCACCTGCGATTGCATCCCTAGTGTAACCTGCCTTGCATAGCACGAACACTGTGTCAACCGGCGCCAGGGCCTTAGGCTGTGTCGTCGCCTTGACCGGGACGAAGCGATCACCGCCATAACCTACGATCTTCAAGCCGTCGCGGTTAATGTTGTCGACATGCTCCTGCCACACGTCGACCAGGGTCACGTCGAGCCCGCCCTCGGCGAGCAAACCGCCGAACAAGCTACCCATGGCACCGGCACCGACAACAGCGAGGGTAGGGTTTTCGTACATCACCATCTCCAGTACGCGCGACCGCCGGACCGGCGGACTGCTAATTCTTTGGTCAACCTTGACAGGTGTCAATTGTTCTTCTCAGGTTTTTTCGTCATTAAGAGTGGCCCTATCGTCAGCTTTGTACCGTGCCCGATAGACCCGGATGGGCCTGCTGATGTTCTTGACCGTGTGTTCGCCTAGGTCATCGAAGGTCGCGCCCCACTTGCCGTCGACCTAATCATGCACGGAGCCGGAGACTTCGCCGGACTCGCAAAGCGATTGAAGGTGAGCCGCCACGTTCACGCCATCGCCGTAAATGTTGTCTCCTTCAACGATAATGTCGCCAATCGCTGGAAGTTTCAAGTTTTTACTCCGGTGACCAGTGAAAAACTCCCATTCGTCTAGAATGTACTTCTCCTCAGGATTCCACGTCATGCCATTGTCGTGGCTGACAATTGCCTCTCAGCCACGCCGAAAGCTGGCGTGCGCGATACGTACAGTAAGGCCTCGGTCGTCGTCAACATCAACAAGGGGATTTCCCTCAGCAAGAAAGAGACCGCCGTTTCCGGCTGTTTGAGGTACGACTTTTTCAGGCCACGTTCTGCCGTAGTCTTTACTGAACAGTCCCAAGGCCAACAGCGCGACATTCCCTTTGCCGAGGTAGGCGGTCATCGTTGGCCTGCCGTAGGCATCAGGAATCTCCATGAAATCGCTCCAGGTATCGCCTTTGTCCGAGCTATGAGGTATTCAGTTGGTGCCTTCCGCGTCGTAAAGCTTCGTCGTGTGTCCTACAGATTCTTTATTTTCATCAGTCCATGCAGCCGGGATGACAGTCTTTTTCCATGATCGTTCATTGCGATTTTGCTTCTCGTGACGGTTGATCCGGGATCAGCCGTAGGGCGCTAGCCCACGGTTACGTGACTACTATTCTATTCGCGAGCTGTCGCTCGGATAAAGTCTGAGTAACCGGTCAAAAGAAGCGTTTTTCGATTTCGTTACCGTATATCGTCCAAGCAGAGTCAGGTAACTCTTCCCTCCCATACATTTCCAGGTAGGGACCTGGGCTGACTCGCTCCTCTCCTCGATCGCGCCGATGTCGTCCACGCCTGCGTGCCCCCCGTTGCCCATGAGCCGATCGTCCTGGCCACCCTCGAACGGGACAAATCCGTCGTCGTCGAAAAACCCCTTACCGGCTACTTTGGTGACGGCTCCGACGATTTCCGTGGCGAGACCTGTGCCAAACAGACCTCGCTCAGAGCGCCACCGGCCACTGCTCACCGCACGCGGTGTGGAGGTGGCGCGTCGTTCGGACAGCGAGCCGAATGAACTGACCTACATCGACATGGACACGTTCCTAGCCAACTTCTAAAGACCATAGTAGTTTCGTCTGGGGACCGTTCTGTGCAGAAGACGGCCGAAGGCGTCATTTGCTGGCAGGTTTCGCGTTGATCTTGGGTAATTCGAGCAACAGAAGACTGTCGGTGGACCTCATCTCCCGTCACCAGCTCCAACACGCGCCGGAAAGCAGGGCCCAGGGCCGCCATGGCGGCCCTGGGCCCTGCTTTCTCTGTTACTTTCCCAGTAAAACTCCTAGCAGAAATCAAATTTCCTATCAGCCGACGTGACACACACTGCTGACCCAATGTTATACTTATCCCTTGTCTAAAGGTTTTGGTGGCGCTCTGCGATCAATTGTGCACTGGAGAGCAGCATGTTTTCTGGAAAACCATCCGCCTTCGTTCGGAGTTTAGGCCTGTTGAGTATTTTCTTCGGGCCGCTGCCTGCGATGTCGGCGGAATCCGTTCCGGTCAACGGCCCGAGGCCGCAATTTGAAGACGATCATCGGCAGCATTGGGCCTTTCAAAATGTTGCCCGCGACCCGCCGCCAAAAGTCCGTCAAACGGATTCAGTCCATACCCCGATTGATGCGTTTGTCTTGAAACGGTTGGAGGAAAAGGGACTCAGGTTTTCGCCCCGGGCCAAGCCCACGACGCTTGTACGGCGAGCTTATTTCGACCTGACGGGCCTCCCACCGACGCCGCAGGAGGTTCAAGCGTTTCTAGCGGACGACTCCCTAGAGGCATTCGCCCACGTTGTCGATCGGCTGCTGGCCTCGCCCGCCTACGGTCAGCGCTGGGCTCGGCACTGGCTCGATGTCGTCCGCTACGCCGATTACTTCGACGCGAACCCCGCCACGCGCACCGCCTCCTGCGAGTGCACTGAAGCCTGGCGGTATCGCGACTGGGTCGTCGATTCGCTGAACGGCGACTTTCCTTTCGACCAGTTCATCGTGCATCAGATCGCTGGAGACCTGCTGCCGAGTCCGACGGGCGACGAGATTTACCCGGCCGGATTGATCGCGACCACATTCCTTTCCAACGGTGTATGGGACCGAGGCGATGCGGACAAGGAAAAAATTGTGAGCGACATGGTCGACGACCAGATTGACACGATCGGCAAGGCGTTTCTTGGATTGACGCTCGGTTGCGCCCGCTGCCACGACCACAAGTACGATCCGATTTCGCAGGAGGACTACTACGGTCTGGCGGGGATCTTCTACAGCACGCATATGCTGAAGGAGCTGGGAACAAAGGGAGGCGAATACACGGTAAATCGCCTGCCGCTGGTCCCAATCCCGCCGTCGGTCATCGCGCAGCGTGACGAGCAAGTGAAGCAACTCGACGCGATCAAGCTGAAGCTGGATGAACTCGATAAGAAGTCGCCGAAGCCGGCCGACGACGACCCCGAGCGGCTGATGCTCGTGGCCGAGCGAGACAAGCTGCAAGGCGAACTGGTGCCGAAGTGGCCGCTGGCGATGGCCGTACAAGAAGGAGGCACGCCGGGCGGGCTGTTCCCGAAAATCCAGGATGTGCCGATCCATATCCGCGGCAGCTACACGCGCTTGGGCCCGGTGGTTCCGCGCCGTTTGCCCCAGTTCTTCGCCGGTGACACGCAAACGCCGATCACGCATGGGAGCGGCCGGCGCGAACTGGCCAATTGGATCGCGTCAAAAGAGAACCGACTAACCGCGCGCGTGATCGTCAATCGAGTCTGGCAAGGACACTTCGGTGAAGGGCTGGTGCGCACGTCCAGCAACTTTGGCATGTTGTCGGAGCCGCCGACACATCCCGCGCTGCTCGATTGGTTGGCGGTCCGGTTCGTCGAGGGCGGCTGGTCGCTGAAGAAGCTACACCGGCGGATCATGCTCTCAGCCACGTATCAGCAGGCCAGTTCGACTCCCCGCGAGCAATCGGGCAAGGACCCGGATAACAGCTGGGACCCGGATAACCGCTGGCTCGCGCGATTCACGGCCCGTCGTCTGGAAGCCGAGGCGATTCGCGATGCCATGCTGTTTGTGACGGGCTGGCTCGATCGGTCGACAGGTGGACCGGCCGGCGATGATCTGAACATCTTGCGTCGGTCAATCTATGTACAAACGGCGCGGTGGAACCGTGGCAACTTCGCTACGCTGTTCGACGCGGCCAATCCGGATGCGTCCACGGAGAAGCGGAACGTCAGCACCGTCGCCCCGCAAGCGTTGTGTCTTCTCAACAGCCAGTTCGTGCACGCCCAAGCCAAACACCTGGCGGAACGATTGGTGCATGAAGCGCCCGGAAACGAAACGTCCCGCATCCAGCAGGCCTACCAGCTGCTACTGGGCAGGTCAGCCAGTGAGGAAGAAATCGAAATCGCCCGGGAGCTTCTCGCCCAGTCGCGCCAGCACAGCCCGGACGCAGCCTGGGCGGACCTAGCCCACGTACTGCTTTGTAGCAATGAGTTCGTGTATATTGATTGAGGTGGTAAGGTAGCTGAATTGGCAATCAATTCAACCGACGGTAGAATTGATATGAGTTGACACCTGATTGATCTGAATTTCTTGCGAATTCAACTATGGTAAGACCATGACGCATCCTTTGTCTCTTTCGCGCCGCCAACTACTGTCTCGCGCCGGCTGCGGCTTCGGTCTATTGGCGCTGGCCGATCTGTTGGCTTCCGAGAATTGCGCGGGGGCGTCCCGAGATCTGGACCGCGTCGCGCAACCCTCCGCCGTCCGAGCGCCGCATCACGCGGCACGTGCCAAGCGGATCATTTTTCTCTACATGCCCGGCGGACCTTCGCATGTGGATCTGTTCGATCCCAAGCCGCGACTGATCAAGGACAACGGCAAGCCACTGCCATTTGAGAAGCCGAAACTCGAACGCACCAAGACCGGCAATTTGCTCGCCTCGCCGTGGAGGTTTTTCCAGCGCGGCCAATCTGGCGTTGAGGTGAGCGAGCTGTTACCGCGCGTGGCCTCGCGGATCGACGACATCTGCGTCATTCGGTCGCTGGTCGCCGACAACATCAACCACTCGGGGGCCGCCTTGCAGATGTGCACCGGCGAACAGGCATTTTCACGGCCGAGCATGGGCTCGTGGCTGACCTATGGATTGGGGACCGAAAACCAAAACTTGCCTGGCTTCGTGGTCGTCAGCCCCGCCGCGGTCTTCCAGGGAGCCCAGCTCTGGGCCTCGAGTTTCCTGCCCAGCGCCTACCAGGGGACGCTGGTCCGTGACATGGACAATCCGATCGCCGATCTCGCCGATCCATCGGGCAACCGCAAGCGTCAACGGGCCAAGCTCGACGCCCTCCGCCGGCTAAACGAACTTCACAAGCACCAGCGAGTGATCGACAGCCAGCTCGAAGCGCGGATCGCCTCCTTCGAACTGGCGTATCGTATGCAGCGTGAAGCGCCCGCGGCGTTTGACCTGGCGCGCGAGAGCCAGTCCACGCACAAGCTGTACGGCACCGACAACCCAACGACCGAACTGTTCGGCCGCCAGTGTCTGCTGGCGCGACGGTTGGTCGAGCGTGGTGTCCGGTATGTGCAACTTTTTGACGCCCCGGTAAACAACGCTTGGGACCACCACAACGGTCTGCAAGAGGCGTTGCCGGCACGCTGCGCGGCGGTGGACCAGCCGATTGCCGCCCTGCTGACGGACCTAAAAAATCGCGGACTGCTCGAGGACACGTTGGTCCTGTGGGGCGGCGAGTTCGGTCGCACGCCGACCGCCGAGGGAAAAAACGGCCGCGAGCATCACCCGTTCGGCTTCACTATGTGGCTGGCCGGCGGTGGCGTGCGGGGAGGCATCGTCCACGGTGCCACCGACGATTTCGGCTGGTTTGCCGTCCAGAATAAAGTCCACGTGCACGACCTGCACGCCACGATTTTGCACCTGATGGGGCTCGACCACGAAAAACTGACCTACCACCACGGTGGAAGAGATTTTCGCCTGACCGACGTGTACGGCCAAGTGGTTCACGAGATCTTGACATAATCCGAAAACAGGCGTGGCCAACCAGTTCAAGCTGAACCATTATCGTCACGCCTCATCGCCCAAATGACGCGCCGACCGAGGCTTGCTCCCACGTTCGCACTGCTGGGCAAGCCAGCAGTGGTACCCGGCGCGGAGTGTTCAACGCTTGCTCTCCTCGCTTGCGCGTCAGGCTTCTATTATCGACGTTGCCAAAATCACCCAGTCGCGCCACGGCCACATGACCCGACGTCGGTCAAGGCTATAGCCATGCGAATCCGCGTAACGCGCCACATCATGCCGTCTATTGTTAATGCCATTCTACTAAAATCCTACCGAACGATGTATACGGCGAAGCTAGCGGCGTAGCAGATAAGCCAAGAACAAAGATCCCAGGATCCATCCCGGCAAGATCACGGCATGCCACCAGCTTTGATCCCACATGGCCTTGACACCGATGATACAAAAGATCATGCCGGCCACCACATTCAACAGGAGAAGGCCCCCGTTCAAGCGCAGACCCTCTGGCAGAAAACGCCAGTCGGCCCACGGATTGATCAAGCAAAACAAGCCACACATTAAGATCCCCGTATAGATCGCGGGAAAGGTGATGACGTCGACCAGGCGCGTATCGGGGAATCCGCGTTTCAACCAGACAACGGCCAGGCCGCCAAATAACGTCCAAACAATCGCGATCCAGCGAATCCTCTTTTTGGATAACCATTCCCAGCCGCGGGGCACTGACTGGAAAAACTCGTAAGAAACACGACTGGCCATCTCAGGACCGCCGTAGACGTTTCCGAAAAACGCAAGAAACACCGCGAGCTGATAGAGGGGCAGCAGCATCGGACTGAGCGATGTCAGGAACTGGCCTTGGTGAGACAGCAGTTCGCCATCTTTTGCGGGAACAAGCAGCTGCGGCTGCAGGATCTTGGCGCCCAGGATCGAAAAGCTCCCAGCGATCAACACGATCATCACCATGCTTAACACGGTGTCGATCAGCGCAGCCCTGACCCACAATCGAGCTGGGTGCCGGTGGTCCTGCGCAATTTGGTCGATTTCATCTTGCCCCGCGATTCCCATGTCGGCCCTGCCCCAACGCTTTTCCCGCAGGAACGACGCGTAGCACAAATAGTCGAATGCGGAACCTCCAATCACGGAAGCTGCCACGGCAAGCTCAAGCCATACGGAACGGTTGCGAAAGCTCTCGTATTTTTCGGTCACCCATGCTGGGTAATCGAGAACCTGTGGAAACAAAAGCCCCCTAACTACCTTGAGCCAATCAGGTTGGACGTAAACGACAGCGACCAGAATGCAGACTAGCATCGAGCCCAGAATCAACATCTGCGCTCGTTCGAGAAAAGTGTAACCACCCATTATGAGCAGAACGAAGGACGCCAAGACCCATACCGTAGCCCAGAAATATAGGTCGCCAAGGGAAAGATTGACGCACAGATGCTGCCCAGAAGTCCCGTCATAAACGACGCCCAAAATGGTGCGCAGATGAAATAAATCGAAAAAGAGAATATGGGGAACCACCCGCGTGGCCCGGGGAGTTCATTCCACCGCTGAAAGGGATGGGCGCCCGAGAGGATCATGTGCCGCGTGCTGCAGTAAACCATGACCCACTTCATCAAGGAAACCAGTGGGAAAATCCACAGCAGGCTATAGCCGAACATGGCCCCCATCCGCGATGGGAAGAGAAGCTCGCCGCTGCCAACAGTCAATGAAGCAATCACGGCGCCCGGGCCGAAAAACTGCAACCACAGGAGCGGATTGCGAGTAAGCAGTGGACGAGGGGCACCAGATAGGATCGTCGTTCCGCCATGATTCCATTCATGCCAGTCGAACACTCAATCGGCGCATCACTGGGCTCCCAGTTGGTCAATCTGCTGCCTCAAGCGGCCGACAGAGGTGTCTATCGCCCGCGCCAGGTGCGCCCAGTCAACTCCCACGGTCACCCACTGGATGCCTTTGTTCACCCAGGCCATGATCGCCTCGAGGTCGTCGCCCAGGGCAATGCCAGCGAAAACGCCAGCCTGGCGCGCTGTGGCAACCACGGTCTGAATCGCGGTCTGCACCTCGGGGTGCTGGGGATTACCCATGTGGCCCATGGATCCCGCTAGATCGTTGGGACCAACCGCGATCGCCGTCAAACCTGGCACCTTCACTATCTCGTCCATGGCGCCCACGGCGTCGATGTGTTCGATCTGTACGATGCAGATGATCTCCTGGTTGGCCCGTTGACAGTAATCGGCGTCGCCGGTGCGGCCGTACTGAATCGCACGGCGGGGGCCGAATCCCCGGATTCCCTCGGGAGGGTAACGGCATGCTGCCACGGCCAGCCGAACATCTTCAACGGTGCGAACAAGCGGAGCGATAATTCCATCCGCCCCGATGTCCAAAACCGGCTTGATCAGAACCGGATCGTTCCACCGCACCCGGACCAGTGCACCCGGACCAGTGCCGCTGTGTCACTGCCCTTGGTTGCCATGATGTGGGACTGGACGGTTTCCAGTGAAAGAGCATTGTGTTCCATGTCGATCCAGACAAACGTCCAGGACATGGGAAAACAACTCGCACACGGTGGGATCCGTAAAACTCACGCCGCCACCCAGTGGAATCTGCCCGCGACGCAGCTTGTCTCTGAATTTACTGGCGTTTTCCATAAAAGTTTTCCCTAGGAGTCGTTCAAAAATAACTTATACACTGGTCCCCTCTCCCCGTGGGAGGGGGTAATTTTTGAACAACTCGTTAGCATCCTGTTACTTCACAAATTGGAAGGCATACAGCTTCGCGTCGCGCATCGCAATGTGGAGTCGAATCGGCCGGTCGGCCAGCGCGCTCAGATCGCTGCTGCCGTTCCAGGTCACCGTCTTGTCGATCCAATTGAGCTGGATCGGGTCGCACTCCTGTAGCGTGAAGCCGGGAATCGGCGCCTCGTCGGCGTCGCGGATCTCCACCTGCGCCCTGCCAGCCACACTGGTCTCAACGTTGAGCTGCAGGCGACTGCCGCTGAAGGTGATCGGCGGCGTCACCAGGCGGCCGCCACCGTAATCCGCATCTGCCGAGACAAACCCATCGAGCCGCAACACAACCCGCGAAATGACGCCCTTCTGCTTGTCCTTGTTCACGACATGGGCCCCGTGCGTGAAATCAAACGAGTGGTAGTACATCAACAGCTCTGCACCTTTTCGGAGCAAACCCGTCACCATGTACATGACACTGTCGTCGAAGCTGCCCTGGACGCCCAAGGGAACGAACGGCTTTCGGCTGACGCGGTTCCAGTCGACTCCGTTGCGGCTGACGGCCAGGCGGATGTCCAACGGCCCATCATTGCTGCGCTCGCCCACCGGCGGATCAGGATAGTGGAAATAGGCGCTGGGGAAGATGAAGTAGGCGTCCTCGGCGAAGGGATACTTGATGCAGGCGTTGGTGTAAAAGTCCATGTCGGCGGGGTCGTCGTCGTCATGGCCGAAAACGGTGGTCTCCTGCTCCCCAGACTTTAGGCCTTGTGTCGGTATCCCGCCGAAGTCGGTAAAGTCGTCGGACTCGACGCGCCCGACCTTGCGCATTCCCGCTTGATCCGGGAACCAATTGCGTACGAAGTGGACGTAGCGATTGATCCTATCGTCCCAGAAGGCGATGTTGCCCGTGTCACTGTTGCGGTAGGCGGGCTTTTTGCCCAGCAGGTTGAAGTGAAGTCCGTCCGGCCCCGCCGCGACCCACACGCCGAAGAACTTGCCCCCCATGACTCCAGCAGGATGCTTGACACCATAGAGCGCCGGCGGCTCGTAGCCGCATACCATCTTGTAGAGCCGATCGGGCTGGCAGTCCGGGTTGGTGTCCTTGAAGACGCAGCCGGGGAAATGGTGCCCCTTCGGAGGCCCCTTACCTCCAGCCTCTGCCCAAGGGGGCGGCCAGACGATGTTGTTTTCCGTCGAGCCCTGGTACTCGAAGATGTTGAGGTTCGGCTTTTCCCAGTGGATGCCGTCTTGGGAGGTGGCGTAGCACAGAAAGCGACTGCCTAATTCAGTGGCAATAGCGTCGTAGTACATCTTGCATACGCCTTGGTCGTCCATGACACTGGAATAACCCCCCAGGCTGTCGCTCTCCCAGGGCCGGTCGGCCACGATGGTGAGCTCGCCGGTCTTGCGCGGCGGGTTCATCGTGAGCGTGATGCCTGCGGATGAATCGATGAAGCGATTGTCAATGAAGAGCTGTTTGCGCGAGCCGATGTCGATGGGCTCGGCCGCCGACAACACTCCCACGGCGGTGTAGACCAGAATGGCGGCTGCCACAGTTGCGGGATTCTTGCTCATGGCTTACTCCTGTTGGTTAGTTGGACAACGCCATTTAGGCGGCAACGTCTCACAACGTAACTTTCGAGGTTGACAAATTTTACAGTGCTTTGTCGGTATCCTCTCATCCGCTCGCGGGCCCTGGATTGGCGTGGTGGAGTATGGATCGTGCGAGAGAGGGCATCTCGAGGGAGCCGCTGAGGCGGTCACGGAGATAGGCGAAGGCACTTA
>Ga0310123_10001356_pt1 | contig 20429 bp, 13 predicted proteins | sample CB6_AW_1057_MG_FD_203505 | JGI IMG/M metagenome (GOLD analysis project Ga0310123, IMG submission 203505) | Marine microbial communities from Western Arctic Ocean, Canada - CB6_AW_1057 | ecosystem: Environmental > Aquatic > Marine > Oceanic | place: Canada: Western Arctic Ocean | collected... | reverse complement strand
CCGCGGATGGAGTTCCGTAACGATCGTCCGCAATTGAAGGACTTCGCCGACACTCACCGCGTGAAACCACAGGCAGGGCCGGGTCGAACCGCGCCGCGGCAGTCGGCCCAGCAGTTTCTGCCGCCAGCCGTCGCGGTACTTGCCGTGAATCAGCATCCGGTACCCAATGACCGGCGAAACGACGACCAGCAGCAACAGATAAGCGAGATTCAAAATCCAGGACATCAAAGGGCATCCATTCCAATCGACCGCCTCAATCACGGATGGTGATCAACCGCAGCTCCTTCAACTTTCAACATTCATCCTTGCAATCATGCCACTTTTCCACAGCACTTCTTATATTTCTTGCCGCTACCGCAGGGACAGGGATCGTTGCGGCCGACTTTGGGTTGCCGGTTGCGAATCGGCTCGACGGCTGTTTGGGTCTGCCCCGGTTCCAACTGGTTCTCGTAGGTCTCGCCGTCGTAATCGGCGCCAACGTTGGCTTCCACGTGCACCGTCGAGGTGATCTCCCACAGCGAGCCGACAAATCCAGGGCTTTCGTGCTCCAGCCGGAAGACGGCCGAGGTCACCTGCTGGCCGATGCGGTCCCACATGGTGTTGAAGGCCTTACGTCCTTCGCGCTTATACTCGACCTTGGGGTCCTTCTGCGCATAGCTCACCAGACCGATGCCGGACCGCAAATGGTCCATGTAATACAGATGGTCTTTCCAGGCGGTGTCGAGAATTTCGAGCAGCAAGGCCCGTTCGGCCTGACAGAGTTCCGGCCGATACCGGTTGTCGTACTCGTCGAGGACGCGCCGGCGCACCTCTTCGCGTGGCAGCGTTAGAATGTCGGCCGGTTCGAGCTTGACGTGTAATTCCCGATTGGCCCATTGGGTCAATTCAGCGAGGACATCGGCGTGTTGGCCGTTTCCCTCATGCTGACCGTTACCCTCATACTGGCCGTTCCCCTTGTCCCCGTGGTTGTCCTGCTCGTCGAAAGCGCGATCAAGAAAGCTATCGATGCTGCCGGCCACGTCGGTTTCGCCGTTGACTAGGAACCGACGGCTGCACGCGGTGAGCAGTTCTTCGATTTCTCCGCGGGGCTTGTTCTTCAGATCGTCGACGGTCAAATGAGCTCCGAAGCGATCGTTGAACCAGCGGAGCAGCCCATCCCGGTCGTACTTCTCGCCAGTTGCCTGGCGCTGGGCCAGGAACCGATTCACGCCGACGGCGACCGGAAAGCGGATCTCCTTTTCCTGATACAAAGCTTCGATCGTCTCGAGAATCAATGTGTTCGCTTGTTCCGAAGTTTCCAGGTCGGCAAAGTCCTCGGGGGACATGAGCAGCGTGAATTGCTGCAGCAGCCAGCCGCACAGCGCCGTCCGTCCCCAGTCGTCAGACAGGAAATCGTCCAGCGGAGTCAAATCGTAACGTTCAATGGCCTCGCGGGACCGCTGATTGAGATAGGCAGCTAGCTCTTCACGGCCGATTTTCCTCAGTTCGCGGTCGTTGGTGTTCAGCCCCCATTGGGTGTTGGCCCACTTCGAGAGGGCCGACCAGTTCCACTCACGGGTGTCTTCGGCGTCCTCCGGCAGGTTTTCTTCGATTTGCTCGGCAATCAGGTCTTCGCCCTGGCGCTGCGCCTCGATCTTGAGGTGATCGTACAATTGCGCTTGGTCCATCCCCCGAACGTCGGAAACGTCCAGTTCGATTCCGAACACCTGGGCGGCCCAGCCGACCACGGTCTCCCAGCGGTAGTCCGGATTCAGAAAGGCTGCCATTGCCTGTTCGACTTGCCGCTCGATCATTTCGAGTATTAAGCTGCGGCAATTAGCCCCGTCGAGGATTTTCTGACGGTACGAGTAAACCTTCTTCCGTTGATCGTCCATCACCTCGTCGTATTCGAGCAGATGCTTCCGCTGATCGAAATGCCGTTCTTCGACCTTCTTCTGGGCAGCTGCAATTCGTTTGCTGACCATGCGGCTTTCGATGGCTTCACCCTCCTGCATGCCGAGCCGGGTCAGCATGTTCTTGACCCATTCGCCAGCGAAGATCCGCATCAAGTCGTCTTCCAGCGACAGGGAAAATCGGCTGGAACCGGGGTCGCCCTGCCGGCCGCTACGGCCGCGCAGTTGCAGGTCAATACGGCGGGAATCGTGACGTTCGGTCCCCACCACGTGCAGACCGCCGAGGTCGGCCACCTGTCGGCCTTCGGCAAACATACCTTCGCGCTTGGCAATCTGACCGATCAACTCGTCCCATTCGGCTTTTGAGACGTCAAGCCGCGATTCGTACTTCTGGCTCAGCTCTTCCCAGGCCATGTGTTCCGGGTTTCCACCCAGGATGATGTCGGTCCCGCGGCCGGCCATGTTGGTGGCAATGGTAACGGCATCCTTGCGGCCGGCCTGCGCGATGATCTCGGCCTCGCGCTCGTGGTGTTTGGCGTTCAGAACATTGTGCTTGATGCCGTGCTTGCTCAACTTTCCGGAGACCAATTCCGATTTTTCGATCGAGACGGTTCCGACCAGAATCGGACGGCCGGTTTGGTGAACTTCGCGAATCTCGTCGACGACCGCGTTCCATTTCTCTTGTTCGGTCCGGTAAATGACGTCTGGAAAATTGACCCGATGCAGTGGGCAATTCGTGGGAACCGAAAGGACGTCGAGTTTGTAGATCTTCCAGAACTCGGCAGCTTCGGTCATCGCCGTGCCAGTCATGCCGGCCAGCTTCTTGTACAGCTTGAAGTAGTTCTGCAGCGTGATGGTGGCTAGCGTTTGGTTTTCGGCCTTGATGGGCACGCCCTCTTTGGCCTCGACCGCCTGGTGCAGCCCATCACTCCACTGCCGGCCCTCCATCTTTCGTCCGGTAAACTCGTCGACGATCACGATGGTCCCGTGTTCGACGACGTAATTTACGTCGCGCTTATAAAGGTGATACGCTTTGAGGCCGTTGTCGAGCAGATGCGGCCATTCCATGTTGCCGACGGTGTAGAAACTCTCCACGCCCACGAGTTCTTCGGCATGCCGTACACCGGCTTCGGTCAGATGGCAGGTATGCTCCTTCTCCTTGACCTCGAAGTGATCGCCCTGCTTGAGTTGGCGCACGATGCGGTCGGCTAGGGCGTATTTGTTGATGTCGTCGTGTGCCGGGCCGGAAATGATCAGCGGGGTCCGGGCCTCGTCGATCAGGATGTTGTCGATTTCGTCCACGATGGCGAAGTTCAGATCACCCTGCACCTGCAACTGCTTGGTCGGCTTCATGTTGTCGCGCAGGTAGTCAAATCCGAACTCGTTGTTGGTGCCGTAGGTGATGTCGCAAGAATACGGTATTTGTCGCTCGTCCGGTCTCATGTTGGCCTGAATGGCGCCCACGGTCAGTCCCAGACCAATATGCACCGGCCCCATCCACTCCATATCGCGCAGGGCCAAGTAGTCGTTGACGGTGATGATGTGAACATTTCCCGCCAGCGCATTGAGAAACGCCGGCAGCGTGGAGACCAGCGTCTTTCCCTCGCCGGTGACCATCTCTGAAATCATCCCTTGATGCAGGATGTATCCGCCCACCATTTGCACGTCGTAATGCCGCATTTTCAGATAACGGCAGGACGACTCGCGGACCGCGGCGAACGCTTCGGGAAGCAATTGATCGAGCGTTTCACCGTCAGCCACTCGACGACGGAACTTCGAGGCCGACTCTTTCAACTCGCCGTCCGAGAGCTGCTGCATTTCCGGCTCGAGCTGATTAATCCGTTGCAACACCGAACCGGGGACAATCGTATCGTTGCCGCGCCCATCCCGAACGAATCCAATCCTGCGAATCCGGCGTTGGTTCGACGAGCCGAACAGACCCGTCAGAAAACGCTCGATCCAGGTCGTCAGCGCGTTAAACCACTCACCCAGCTTATCGAGGAATTCCATAACTCTGCCCGAAAATCACGAACGCGGATGATTCATCAAGGCCCCAAGCCCGGGCGATTCTTAACATCAACCGACTGCCACATTGGCAGACACGCCGGCCGGCGCACGGCAACGGCCCACCGGCCGAATCCGGAGTGACGGACGCCGCGGCCCGTCATTGACCAACCCGACGTAAATCCCCTCCACCGAAAAGTTTATTGGGTGTTTGAAACCCGGTCAATGCCGGCATTTGGGGAGTCCTTTGTCGATCAAGGCTTGCCAATGCTGCTCTCGAATCTCGCAAAGTGTGTGCCAACCGTTTCAGCACCGATTTACAAATCAAAGGAGCCCGAAAATGGCGAGGTGGAGAGTGAATTCGCTGGCCGGATGCATACAATGGGGTTAGTTAATTTCACCTCGATTTCATCCGACACTTTATAGAGGTTTCCGCAAAACCATGGCTCAAGACGACTCGAAATATCAAGCCGAAGACCCGGCCATCCCGGAACAGCTTGATTCGGATGTCATCATTAGTGCCGACACCCATCGTGAGAACCGGATTCCACCCGGACAGTCGAGAACACGCAAATGGCCGGTGCTGCAGTACGGGCACATCCCTCAAATTCTCACTGACAACTGGCGTCTGGAGATCTTCGGACTTGTCGAGCGACCGTTGTCCTTCAGTTGGGAAGAGTTCCGTGCGCTGCCGAGGGTGAAAGTCTTTTCCGATTTTCACTGCGTCACCCACTGGTCGCGGCTGGGCAATTTGTGGGAAGGGGTTTCAGTCAGGGAAATCGTTAATCGAGCCGGCCTCAAACCCGAGGCCAAGTTCATAGTCGCCACCGGGTACGACAGCGGATGGACGACCAATCTGCCGCTGGCCGACTTCATATCGGAGGATGCTCTGTTTGTCGACACTCACGACGGTCAGCCACTCAGTGCCGACCATGGGGGACCGGTCCGTCTCGTCGTCCCTTTACTGTATGCTTGGAAAAGCGCGAAGTGGATTAAGTCGGTCGAACTAACCACCGACGACCATCCCGGTCTGTGGGAGAAAGCGGGCTATCACAACCACGGCGACCCGTGGAAAGAAGAACGGTACGGCTGACCCGTATTATTCGTAAGATTTCCATCATTCGCAAGGTATCATAGTTTATGCCGGCGGGGTGGGTGCTTTGTGAGGTTGTCGAAGTTCGGGACAGCGCGACGGAATTGACGGGTCAGACGGGACGGAGGTGAGTGCGCGTTCGGCAACTGACGATGATTCCAGAGGCCACTTTGATCAGCCGCGTTCGCCAGGTGCAGGGGTGTCCTTCGCCCAGCGGATCGCTGCAGAGTGATCGTTCTGGTCATCCTAGTCCGCGAGGATACCATAGTCGCGCATACGGAGAGTCTCGACCAACGAATGATCGACAAACGGCTGGTAACGTGAGTCTTCCAAAACCTCGGCCAACTGCTGCGTCAGCCCGAACGCCTCATCAAATTGCCGCAGCGGCAACAACCCCGCATCACTGTTATGAGTGGACCACCCTTTGCTGCGGTTGCGGTTCTTGATGCGCAAAGCTCCAGGGCCACGGTCGCCACCCTGCCACAATTCGTGATCGTATTACATAAGATTTGATCGGCAACTGTTTAATGCCGCAGCAGGAACTCGTTTGAGTTGATCAGTACGTGTTGTAGGTCTCGAAATGCGGCGGACGGCTTATCTGCGGTTTTGATGTAGTCCAGGGCTAGTCGGTGTTCCTGCGCTGACGGGCGGCGGCTCAGTGTGGCCAAATAGAGTGACTCGACGATCGTGCCGGCCGGCCGGCCTTCGGCAAGCCAGTGGCCCAGACGGCTCTCGGGCGAATCGATCTTGTCGAGCAGTCGCGGATTATTCAGCAGATGCACGACCTGGTTCAGCGACGGTTCGGTGTCTCGGGCGCAGTCGCAGGCCACGTCGCGGATCGGCTTGGTGAAGGCCTCTAGGAATTTGTGGTCGACGCCGCCTTCGGCCAGCTCAATCGCTTTGGTGCCCAGCGGGTAGCTCGGAAACGGCTCGGGAATGCCCAAGGCAGATGAAATGGCATCCAAAATTTGCTCGGCCGAGAACATCTTGATTTCGGCGCGGGTAAAATACCCGGTCTCGCCGGCGGCCTGCGGCGATTGTCCGCCTTTCAACTCGGCGCTAAGCTGATACACGTTCGAGTTCAAAATCGAACGGATGAGCGGCTTGAAGCGGTAACCGTGTTTAATGAAATCGTCGGCCAGCCCCTCCAGCAGTTCAGAGTTCGACGGCGGATTCGAATCGCGAAAATCGTCGATCGGCTCGACAATGCCGCGGGCCAGCAGGTGAAACCAGATGCGGTTCACGGTCGAGCGGGCGAAATAACGGTTGTTCGGCTTTGTCAACCAGGCGGCCAAGCGGGTGCGGCGATCGTCCCCTTGGGAGAGCTTGCCGGCCGGTTCACCGAATGCTGCCGGTGAGATCACCTCGTTGGTTTCCGGGAATTTGACTTCGCCATCGCGGGCCAGATAGACGGTGAGGTCATCGATACCGAACCGCTGACCCTTCAGCCGCACCCGTGCAAAATAGGCCGCCAATCCGTAATAGTCCTTCTGCGTAATCGATTCGTAAGGGTGGTTGTGGCACTTGGCGCACTGAATCCGCACGCCGAGGAACAGTTGCGAGAACGACTCGGCCGTCTCGGACGGCGTTCGCGAGACCCGGTAGAAATTGGCCGCCGACTCGTGAATTGTGTTTCCACGGCTGGTGGTGATCTCGGTCGCAAATTGGTCGAAGGGCCGGTCCGAGGCAAACTGGCGGACCAGGTAACGGTGAAAGTTGTGAACGCCCCGTTCGGAAATCGTCTGCCGGTTGCCGCGCATGACATCGGCCCACTTCAGTGCCCAAAAATATGCGTAGGCCTCGCTATCGAGCAGCCGATCGATCAGTTTGCTGCGTTTGTCGGGGTCGTCCGCGTCGAGAAAGTCGCGGGCTTGTTTCGGCGTGGGAATGGAGCCGGTCAGATCCAGGGTCACCCGCCGCAGAAAAACGGCGTCGCTGCATCGTTCCGCTGATCGTAGCTGTAACTTACGGTGCTTGGCGAACACGTGCCGATCGATGTCGTTCGCCCCCGGGCGGATTTTCGCGACGAATTCGGGATCCCGATCGATGTACGCCAGCCTGACTGTGCGAATGATGCCGAGATAACGGACCAGAATGGCTGCTTCCGCGGTCTTTTCAAAGGTCACCAAGCCCTCCCGCGTGACTTCGGCGCGGTTTTCGTCGGCCGAGGTAAAGACCGCCAGATCGGTCACATCACGGATGGTGCCGTCGTCAAAGTGGGCCCGCACAACGATTTGCTGCTGACGGTTTGTCCGGTGCAATTCCCGGTGATCGGGCAGCAATTCCAGTTCGTGCAATCTTAATCTTCGCGCCGCCAGCGAGTCTCGTGCTCCCTCGGCCACCCAGCGGCCGAGCAACCGGTAGGCCGGTTCGTCCCGTCGAAACCGCACTCCTCCCTGGTGGGCCACCCGGCCAGAGGACTTCAGGAGAATGAGGCTCGCTTCGGGTTCGCCCGGATTGACTCGGCGGCCGAACATGTCGTGCGTCAGCCAGTGGAAGTCGCGCGCCGGATCGCCCCCCCGTAAGCTGAGCTGAAATCCCTGCTTTCCGTGAGGCGACCCGTGACAGGCCCCTTGATTGCATCCCCCGCGGCTGAGCGCCCCGATGACTTCGGTCCGAAAATCGATTGGCAGGGGTGCGGAAAAATCGCTAACCGTGACCCGCGCCCGTGCCCCGAACGACCCCCATTGGGCGACGATTTCGGTGGTTCCGTTGCCGACCGGCAAGACGATGCCCGATTCGGTCACAGTTGCCACGCGGGGGTCGAGACTGCGGTAGGATGCTTGCCGGGTCACGTCCGCTTCGGTCCGGTCCGCATACCCGGCCGAGACCAGCAGATTCTGCCGGCCGCGCGACGAAACCAGTACAAACTCCGCCGGCGCCACGCCGAGAGATTGCGGCACATCAGCCGGCGGCTCGGCACAGACCGTTCCGCAGGCAGGAAACAGCATTCCGCCACATAGAATTGTCCACAGCCCGGTCCGCGAAATCATTGAGTTCATTAAAGTCACTCCGGTCGAGATGATGATTCCGCCACTTTTGCTTTCACGATAACTTCCAGTTTCTCCCCGCCGATCTGTTCTGAGAAATTCGCCACGCGGGCCGATGCGGGTAACCGAACCGTGTATCGTCCCGGTTTGGCCGTCGCAGCCACACTAACATCCACGTCGACATACGATTGACCGCCAGGAATGCTGACCGTTCGGGGCACACTGATTTCGGCGGGTCCCACCGGTGAGATCGTGACGGCCCCGTCGAACTGTGCCAGCCGCCGAGCGGTGATGCGAACCGTCGCCGATGCTCCGGGCTCCAACTCCAGCCGATTCGGCTTCGCCTGTGGATTGAATGCGACCTTCAATTGCAGATCGAATGTTCGCGTCAGGTGAATCGCCCGCCCTTCTTTGATCGTCGTTCCGGTAATCGTCACACGATGTCGCACCAGTTGAGAATTGACCCCCGATCGGAACCGGGCTGTGACGGCCGGCCGCTGGGCCGTCGCGATCGGAATCTCCGTTGTCACGGTCGGGTTTCGCAGCCGGACCCGTTCCAGACTCCCACCCCGTGCCACAAACGCCACCGGTTGGTCGAAGCCGGGCACGAAGGTCGTTTGGATGGGTAAAGTGGCCTCTGAATAGCGTGGCAGCGTGACCAGTGGCTCGGCCAGTTCGAAGTCGAAGGGCGATTCGGGTGTCACCAGAATGGCAATCCTGTCGGTCACCGAGGGTGGCAAACGGCGCTGATCTTCCCGCAGCTCGAACGCTTCGCCGTGCGGTCCACGGCCGGTTGGCTTGCGATCGATGAGCGGCTGCGTCCGGGCAAGGGTTTCGAGTTCTATTTTTCCAGTGCTGGCCCGCCCGACAATCTGCAACGAGTACAGACCCACGGAGATCGAGTTGTCAACCAGCAGCGTGCCGGTGAGCGCGTTCGTTCCTTTTTCGATGGTGGTTGTGCGGAGCGACATGCCCGCCGGAGCACCAAGGAGCGTCAGTTCGACCGGTCCGCCAAAATTGGTCCGTTCGAGCAGCAGCGGCAGCGGTTGACGGCTTCCCCGCGGAATCGCCAAACGTCCCGCCTCCGAAATCAACCGGATGCCCGGTGTTTGGCGCGATACTTCAATTCGATACGCATACTCCGGACCGCCCTTGTCAACGACCTCGCTGACCTGCAGGGAATACCGCCCCTGCTTCGGGACCGTCCAGGAGAACGTTGCGTCTTCGAACCCGAAATCGTCACCCCGCTGAATCACTTTGCCCTGCGGATCGATCAGCGCCAGCTCCAAGTCGGCCGGTGAACCGATTCGCCGCGTCTCGGTACGAAAGACAAACTTCTCCCCTTTGTGGAGATCGAACGCGAAATTGTCCCGGTCTCCCGCGCGTCCGATTGTTCCATGCAGATTGGCGGGCAGCGAAACGGACGTCGCCTGTTCGGGTGTCTGGTTGGGTTCCGTCTCCAGCCGGTTCTCGCGGTCGGTCAGCGAAATCGGCAGCCAAACCGACCCATCGTCGCCCTCACTGCGAAGCTCGTAATAGGCGTGTTTTTGGGAGAAACCTTGCGGAACAGAAAACTCTTTGACCTCGGAACCGATTTGGGGAAATCGCATCGCGACTTTTTGTCCCGGACGGACAGACGACGGCAGAACCACATGCGCCACCGGAAAACGCCCCATCCGCAGCACGTAGGTCCAATGGTCGGTTCCGTGATAGCGAGAATCCTGAAGCTTGACGAAATACCGGCCGGCTTTCTCAAAAATGTGATCGAATCGGCAATCGAAAAACAGACCGACACTGTTGTCCCGCTGGAGCACGAACCGACCGTCGGCATCGAGAATGGTGACAACCGGGTCGAATCCTTTGCCAAGACGGCTGCCCAAGACCTCGAAGGTAACGCGCTGACCGGCCAGCACGTCGATCGCAAAAACGTCGATGTCGGCTTCGCGGCTGGTTCCCACCACAGCAGCGGGCAAATCAACTTGCTGAGCCGTAAGCGTGCCGTTGTTGACCGCGCTCTGCTCGAGCGACTCCCGTTCGGTGACGATCGGTAAATCGTCGACGGCAAACAGGTGCACATTGCTGAGCCCGTCGTCGGTCGCCACACGCAAGCCGTACAGACCGAGCGGTGCCTCGTTGGCCAGTTCAACGTCGAACAGCGGATGTCCCGACCGGCTTTCACCGGCCGGCGTCGTTTTGAGCTTGTCGCCGGGCAGTGTTGTCCAGAGCGCATGGGCGGTCTGCAAATGGCTGCCGACCAACTCGATCCGGGTCACGCGGCCTCGTGCCACGCAGGGTGGAAAAACGTGTTCGACAAAAGCCTGTGCCAAACAACGGTTCTCAATGCTGAACAACGCCAAGAGCATGAGCATCGCAGCCAACGGAATGCGGCGCATCAACCACCTCCTCGTACCAGAGATCTCGCGATCGCTAGCATGATAAAACAAGGCCGATCATAGCAGATGCTATCCGCAAATACATCAAATCGGCAGATAAACTCAGAGGGGTCAGTGTTTCTAACTGGAGCCCTGTGACCGAGCGAGGGGGTTTGGCCCAATTGTGAAAGAACAAACGTATTGAGCAGGACCGATCTGCATCAATCGGCAACCATTGTTTCTGGATCGGGCCAGACCCCTTGCCCGAGACGCCAGAATGAAAAACCGGGCCCGTTGGACGAGACACTCATGAGGAAGCCTTTGTCAAGATCGCCAACGCGATGCAATGAAAGGGGGAATCCTAAACATCCATTGGGAATTTTCCTTTGCTCAATGCTGCCAGTAATGATTGCCGCACAGGGAATTCGGAAACTCACTTGACGGGAATTCAGGTTTTGGTTAGCATCTCTCCGGCTTAGTATGCCTGATAATGCGTCGATAACGGAAGTCATATTTCTTGAACCGGCTGTGAGGAAAACGGAGTTTCTTGAGCAGACGTCCGACGGCGCTCACCTCTTTTTGCTTCAACAGTTGGATCTGGCAGGCTCACAGGACGTGATGCCATGCTGTTCAGCCGCTACGGAAAGTCGTTGATCGTCCAGACCCCTGCCAAGCTGAACCTGTTTCTTGAGATCTTGGCGAAACGTTCTGACGGATACCACGAGTTGGAATCACTTCTGGTAAGCGTCGGGCTTTACGACACGATATCTTTCACGGATGAAGAGACCGGCCGAGTTTGCCTGAGTTGTTTTCAGACAGACTCGCCTGTCAGGGGCGATGGTGATAGCTTCGTTTCAATTCCCGGCGGATACCAAAATCTGGTTGTCCGAGCGGCGAATTTGTTGAAAGACTACGCAGGCATCGGGCGGGGAGTTCGGATCAAGCTGCAAAAGCGAATTCCGGCCGCAGCAGGTTTAGCGGGTGGTTCAAGCGATGCAGCCGCGACGCTGATGGCGTTGAATCGGTTCTGGGACTTATCGCTGACGGACGGCGAACTGCAAGAACTGGCATCACAACTGGGAAGCGATGTTCCGTTCTTTCTAGGCCGGTCGGCAGCTGCCATCTGTCGCGGACGCGGCGAACGAGTTGAACCCGTCAGCTTAACGCTTGGTCTACATTTCGTGATTGCTTGTCCATCTGTCGGGCTCTCGACGGCAGCCGTCTATCGGCGTTGCCGAGTGAACGAACAGCCCTGTTCTGTCGTTCCTTTGGTGGACGCCCTACGGACTTCCCGTCTCGGCCAAGCGGCACGATTGCTGCACAACTCGCTGCAATCCGCCGCGGAAGATCTGAAATCCGAGGTACGGCGAATGAGTCTCCGGCTGTCGAAACAACCAGTTCTCGGTCATTTGATGAGCGGTAGCGGCACGGCCTGTTTCGGACTGTGCGCCAATCGGCGCCAGGCGCTGCTGGTGGCGGCCCGTTTGAGAGCGGCACGGATCGGCCGCGTATTTGCGGTCCGATGCCAACCTTAATCCGACATAGCCGGAATGTGCCTGCGACAACAGGAATTGTCTATGAACATTTTTACACTCAATTCGTTAGAGATCACTTTTTGGTGACTTGAAAGAGCAACCGAGTAGGAGGACGGCGCCGTGGAGATCACCGAAGTTCGCATCAAGCTCATGGACGACCTCCATGATCGGCTTCAAGCGTTTTGTTCGATTACTTTTGACGAGTGTTTCGTCATCCGCGATTTGAAAATTATTCAGGGGGCCAAAGGTTCGTTCGTGGCCATGCCCAGCCGCAAACTGACGGATCACTGCCCCAAATGCCATTACAAAAATCATCTTCGTGCCATGTTCTGCAGCCAGTGCGGGGCAAAGCTGGATGAGGAGCGGGCGACCCGGGATAACGATGGCCGGGCCAAGCTCTATGCCGACATCGCGCACCCGATCAATTCCGGCTGCCGCGAATTGATTCAAGCACAAGTCCTCGAAGAATACGAGACCGAGATCATCCGTGCCAAACAGCCCGGTTACGTCTGCAGTTATGACGACTACGGCGAAGATCGTTACGCCACCCTCAGCGATCCGGACGAGGCAGCGATGAGCCCCACCGTGGTTGCCGGCATTGACGACACCTCGCACCGAATCGAGCCGGCGGCCAGTTCACCGGGACCACCGCACCAAGCTGCACCGGCACAAACACGTGAGAACATGTCGGTTCCAACATCCAACACGGGTGGGCGAAATCGCGATGGCGGTGACGATGAACCATTCGGCGTCGGGCTGATTTGACCGGCAGCGCGACTTCGAACGGCCTCCGAAAGAACTTCGGATTGCATTGCCCTCAAAACTCTTCAAAACCAGACAGGATGGTTTTCCAAACGAACCGTCTCTGGCTGCTTTAGCGGAAGTACTCGACGGCATTGCGGAACAACTTCAACCCGTCGCCCTCTCCCCGCAGACGCATCCGTGTCCACTGTGGATGTTGTGTTGCGTGGATAAACCGTTCCGGGTGCGGCATCAGACCCAGCACGCGTCCAGTGGGATCGCTCAATCCAGCAATGTTGTCGACCGATCCATTCGGGTTCTCCGGAAACGGTAGCAGTGCTTCGGTGCAATTTCCGGTTTGTGCACGTGTCGTCACACGACCGTTGACTTGCCGATACCGAACCGCAATCTGTCCGCTCTGCTTCCAGTCGTCGAGCACCGATTGATCCGCCACCACAATCTTTCCTTCCGCGTGAGCGACCGGCAGCTCGATCTCGTCGAATCCACGCAAAAAAACGTTCCGCCCGGCCGTCACCTGAAGCCGCACCCAGACGGCCGTGTATTTGCCGTTGTCGTTCCAGGTGAGGGTCGCCTGCGGCCGGTCCTCTCCCGCGGGAGGCCAGCATTCGGTCCCGCCCGGCAGAATACCCGACTTGAGCAAGACCTGAAAACCGTTGCAGATCCCCAGAATCAGCTTGTCTGCCTGCAGAAACTGGCCGATCGACTCTCCCAGCCGGCCTCGCAATTGCCTCGAAAAAATCACGCCGGCGCCAATGTCGTCGCCATAGCTGAACCCCCCGGGAAAGCAGAGGACCTGAAAATTTCTAAGCAGCCTTGGATTTTCGAGCACTCGGAACAGGTGCACGCGCTCAGCAGACGCTCCGGATCGCTCGAATGCGAATGCTGTCTCTATGTCGCAATTGGTTCCCGGCGCCCGCAGCACGCAAACCTTGGGAATGGTCATTCGGTCTCCGTACGCCGAAATCGGCTGAAACTCGGGTGTGCGGCCGTACTGACTCAACACCGATGCTATCTCGCCAGCGACTTTTCTTCCAGCGGGATCTGGACAAGTACCTGGTTTGATCCATTTTCATTCAATCACCGGGGAATTCTTCGCTGCGCTGCCCTTTCCAACGCAACAAGACGTGTGCTGCCGAACACACCTGAAAACTCTTTGCCGTCAAACACGTTATAGATTCAAACAGCGAATTGCAATCAATCTCATTCAAGCGCATAAAACCGCAGGAATACGCGGTACTTCCCTAGAAGGCCGGTAGTTTACCGGCGCGACAACTCGGGCCAGCATGGCCCCGGCTGGCCGAAGGAAGAAGTAAATCGTAGGTATTTAGCTCGCCTGTAACCGTTGTCTTCGGCCGATCAGGGTCAGGTTGTCGGGAAGCGGCCGATCTTCGCAACAAAAGAACTTGGCGGTTCAAACGGTCGAATTACGGCACGTTTCGAAATACGTATGAGGATTCGACACAAAGCTGCCTGGAGAGACCCAGATCAGTCAGCTTGGTTTTCAGCCCTGACGATGACCTTCTCGATGCGGTCCGTCTTGGCGTCGACATAGTTTTGGATGTACGCCCACTCTCGCGATGCCAGCTCACGCTTCCTGGCCTCGTAGATCTTGCGGGCTGGCGTGCAGGTGGTCCCGAAGCTTCAACATGTGGACGACTTCCGGACAGCCAACCGCAACGATTCTCGCCGGCACGTTGCAATCGCGCTCACCAGAGAGGAGACTGCGTCGGTGCATCCGCATCGATCCTCTCAAGTCGGCAGGGTCCGTCGATCTCTCGCGGCCGAGTTTCTTCAGGAGGAAGCGATCGCATGACGAACGCCAACGACCAACCGACACCGGACGCACCAAACGGTAACGACAACGGCAAACACTCCAGTTTGACGCTGTGGATTGTCGGCGCAATCATCGTTGCCACGCTCTTCGCGCTCATCGGCGGCACCATCGCGCAGAAAACTAAGACCCAGAGGGACGCGATCGCCGCTGAGATTTCCGAGGACGAGAAAACTGACGAGCAGCGGCTCACCACAGGCCAAAAAAATTTCATGGGTCTGTTGGGGGTGATCGATCTGGGGGGAGTGATCTTTCTCAGCCTTTTGCAGATGGTTGTCGTGCCGCTGGTGATGGCCAGCGTGATGAGCGGAATTCTCGGCATGGGGGACGTGCGGAAGTTGGGCCGGCCGGGCGGCGTCGCCATTCTGTATTACATGACCACCACGGTGCTGGCCGTCATCACCGGGTTGATTGTTGTCAACATCATCGACCCCGGCTTGATGATCGAACCGGCGACCATCGCCAATGCCCAGGCCGAAGGAGAACACCAGGTCGATAAGGCCAAAGAGGCCATCGAAAATAAAACCGGCGAGGAAGCCAAGGCGCCCACGATGGGCATGATTCTCAAGAACCTGACGCTTATGCTGTTCACCAAAAACCTGCTCGGTTCGATGGTAGACGTGAACCTGTTGCCGCTGATTGTCTTTAGCATCATTTTCGCCGGCATGCTGACGACGATGGGTAAACGATCCGAGACGATTGCTAACCTGGTCATCGGCATCAACGACGCGCTGATGAGTTTCATCATGCTGCTGATGAAGGTCGCGCCGATTGGCATTTTTTGTCTGGTCGCCGCCCGCTTTGGTATTGCGCAAATGGAAACACTGTTCCTCGATCTGTTGGGGACACTGGCCGGGTACATGGCGACGGTGCTAATAGGACTGGGGATCCATGCTTTTATCACGTTGCCGACCCTTTTGTACTTGCTGACACGGCGGAATCCGTATCAGTTTATGGGCAGGATGTCGCAAGCTTTGCTGACGGCCTTTTCGACAGCCAGTTCTACTGCAACGTTGCCGGTGACGATGGAATGCGCCGAGACGAATGCCGGCGTCTCGAAACGAGCGACGGAATTCGTCCTACCGTTGGGGGCGACGATTAATATGGACGGAACTGCGCTGTACGAAGCAGCGGCGGCTATCTTCATCGCCCAGGCGTATTCCGTGGTCAACCCCGAATTTACGCTGACCTTCGCCGACCAGATGGTGATCGCGGTGACGGCGACGCTGGCGGCAATCGGAGCGGCCGGTATTCCTGAAGCGGGACTGGTAACGATGCTGATCGTGCTCAACGCCGTCAACTTACCGTTGGAGTTGATCGGCTTGATTCTGCCGGTCGACTGGTTGCTCGACCGATTCCGCACGACGGTGAACGTATTCGGCGACTCGGCCGGCACGGCGATCGTCGATCCCTGGTTCGATGATGCCTCGCAACCGGGACCAATTTCCGGCGTACCGCAAGCGGCGGCTTCGGCAGCGAAGGAGTGACAATCGCTGCAGCGCCAACCATCTCCCTGAGGCGACTCATCGTTCATACGAGGTGACTACCCATGAGGCCCAAAGCAACTATTTTGTCATTTATTCTGCTTGCTTCAGCAAACACAGCGATCTTCGCGCAGGACAACGAAAAGGTGATTCTCGGCCGATATCAAACGGCTGCACTCAAGGGCGGTAATAGTGAGCGTGGAATGGCCGTCTTCAAGTCGAAAGAAGCCGCCTGTGCGAAGTGCCATATTCTCTCGGGGATGGAGAAGAAATCTGGTCCGAAGCTAGGGACGATAGGCGACAAATTCACTCGCGAGCAGATGATCAAGTCTGTGTTGGAACCCAGTGCCGGGATTCATCCGGATCACGCAACGACGACTGTTGTCACGACGGCCGGGAAGACCATCAATGGTGTTCTGCAGTCACGAAGTAAGAAGGAAATCCAGATACTGGATGTCGAGGGAAAGCTCGTCCGCATTCCGGTTAGGATGGTCGAAATCGAAAATCCGAGCAAGACGTCTCTGATGCCGGCGGGGCTTCACAAGTCGATCAAAGCTGTGCAGTTTGCCGATCTGATTGCCTACCTGGGAACTCTGCGGCAAAAAGTTGGCAAGTCGCGCTGGCCGGGAATGCCGGATCAGATGCCCATGGTCAAAAAGCCCGCCCGGCTGGAGCGGCTGCATTCTGAGACGATGAAGTTCGATCACCCGGTCTGCATCATCACCAGCCCGACTGCGGATCGGGAATACTTTGTCGTCGAACAGAAAACCCGAAGGATTTTCCGGCTCACAAAGGGCGCGGGTGATTTTAGCACCGATAAGAAAGAACTGTTTGTTGACCTCAGCGATGAGGTCTCAACCGGAGAATTTGAAGGAGTGCTGTGCCTGGCGTTTCATCCTCAATACAAACAAAACCACAAGTACTACGTCAATTATCACGTCCGAAATCAGGGCAGCCACTTCTCGCCGATCATTGCCGAGCGGAAAACGACCGCCGATTTCAAAAAGGATGCCGGTGGCAAGTCGCGGCGACTGCTGCAGATCCCTCAGAACACAGACCTGCACTGGGGAGGCATGCTGGCGTTTGGCCCAGACGGTTACCTCTACATCGGAGCGGGCGACGCCGGGCCGCAGGAAGACCCGGAAGGGCACAGTCAGAACCTCAGTCTGCTGACCGGTTCGATTTTGAGGATCGATGTCGACAAGACGCAGGGAGACCTCGCCTACGCGATTCCCTCGGACAATCCATTTCGTAAGAAAGTCGGAGAGCGCCTGCCGGTTCACCTGGCGGGGGCTCGTGAGGAAATCTGGGCCTACGGACTTCGAATGCCGTGGCGATTTAGCTGGGACAGCAAGACCGGTAACCTCTGGGTCGGTGACATTGGCCAAAACCTCTTTGAAAATGTACACATCGTGCGGAACGGTGAAAACCACGGATGGAACGTCTACGAGGGCTTTGAAGAATTCTCCGACCGCTACCGCCGCATGGGCGAGAAGTACGTCCCGCCGGTTCTCTCATACCGCCGAAAGGATGGCGTCTCCGTGACCGCCGGCTACGTCTACCGCGCGAAGAAGGACTCGTCTTACTACGGAGCGTTCATTTTTGGCGACTTTGAGTCGAAGCGCATTTGGGCGATGACTCAGAAGGATCGAAAACTCGTCAAGGTGAGGCAGATCGGCTCGTGCCCGGAGAAGCCTTGCTCGTTCGGCGTCGACGAGAACGGCGAACTTCTAGTCATTGGCTACGAGGGGACCATCTATCGGCTCGTGCTTGATGACTCGGTTTTCGAGTAGACTGAAAACTCACCCATTCTTGTTTCAACGGGAATACGCCGAGCAGGCCCGAACGGTGATGAATTCGGTTCGTTTCTGTTTGACGTGGTTGATTTCGGCGAAGTAGCTGAGATTGTTCGTCCGCACGGCCGACCGCAACTGTCGGATAGCCATCGTGAAGAATTGAGGAATCGGATGCTGGAGATCAATGCGCAGAACACAGAAAAGAGGGCACACCGCTCGCGGGTGCCACACGCCGCCCACGGCGGGGATCGCCGAGTTTGAAAACTTTGCCGACGCGCACGCTCTGCGGAATATCGTAGCCTCCGTTCTGATCTTCAAAGGCCCACAGCAGGTCGCCGGCTCCCACGTACCACTGATCGGGCAACGCCCGGCCGGCAATGGGCTGCAGTGTTTGTCCTCCTCTGACCATGTTAGATTGAGACGGTAGCAATTCCCAATTGGGAGAACTTGTCACGAAAGAGATCTCCGGAATGCAGCATGTCAAAGCGCTCACATTCGATCTGTTCGGCACCGTGCTTAATCTTGCCGATAGCCTCACACCCCACATTGCAGCCTATCTAAAATCGCGGAACTCGTCGATTTCGCTGGACGCATTCTGGCAGCAATGGCGGCAACTGCAGCGTATCGAGCAGTATCAGGACAATATTGTGTTGATGGGCCACAGTGGCTACCAGACGGTTGCGCAGCGATCATGCATCTATACGCTGAAGAGAAATGGATTCACAGCAGAGTCAGCAGGCGTTGACCAACTGATGGCCCCGTGGCAGTTGTTGTCGCTCTTTTCCGAGGTCGTTCCCGCGCTCCAGCGACTCAAGCAACGCTATCGACTGGTTGCGTTGTCGAACGGCGAGCTTGATTTTCTCCAACATCTGGCGGCAAATTGAATAGGCTGGGACTTCGACCAGATTATTTCGGTGCAAGTCGTAGGCGCGTTCAAGCCGCATCCAGGAGTTTATCGCCGCGCCGCGGGACTGCTGGGCTTGGAGTTGAGCGAGTGTCTCATGGTCTCGGCCAATTCATTCGACGTGATGGGAGCCCGCATGTGTGGATACCGAGGGGCTTATGTCAATCGCGAAGGATTGCCATTTGAGGAGACCGATTACCTGCCGGACGTAACCGTTGCCGACTTTTCACAATTGGCCGACGTGTTACTTGCGGGAACGACGGACAGCTAACGCCACGACTGTGAATCTTGAAATTCGGTCATTTTCCGGCGTGTCCGCGTAAAGGGTCGAGTTGATTCGGTTCCGCGAGTCGAGCGGAGGCAACTTCGATAACCTCGTGGCAGTCTTGATCTCCCTGACCTGCCCCCGCGGATGGTATCACATTTTATGTTAGATTCAGCATATCGTTTTTCCTGAGGAGATTCTCTTTCGGCAAGCTCCGTCTTGCCGATTCGGACAATGATTGGATTGCCTCTGGAGCTGGATGCGAATGCGGCCATGAAGAGCATCGTTCGCAAGGAGACCGGTGAGGATTGGAAGGTGTACCTGCAGCGGCTGGCCGAAGAGGAAGGGGTTGAGATCGAAAGCGATGAGAACCTGCGGCGGTTCGACAAAAAGCGGAAGAACAAGAAAGTTTCCAACGAGGAGTGGAAGTCTTCGAGTGATGCGGACGCCCGCATCGCAAATATGAAAGACGGCCGCACGCACCTGGCGTATAAGGCGGAGCATACCATTGATGCCGAGAGCGAATTCGTACTGGACGCCCGGGTTTATCACGCCGACGAGCCGGATACCGATTCGCTGCTGGTGAGCGTCACTGAGGCCCAGAGAAATCTCGATGATGCGGGGGTCGAACAAAGGATCGAGGAGGCGGTTGCCGACAAGGGGTATCATAAAAACGAGACGCTGGCCGACTGCCGCGAGTGTAGCATTCGGACTTACATCCCCGAACGGGAACAGGAAAAACGGCGCTGGACAGACAAACCGCCGGAGTACGAGGATGCTTTCAGGGCGAACCGCCGCCGAGTGTGGGGCGCGCGTGGCCGACGACTGCAACGGCAGCGGAATGAGCGGGTCGAACGGAGCTTCGCCCACATGTGCGAGATCGGCGGAGTGCGGCGGACCTGGCTGCGGGGTTTGAGCAAGATCAATAAACGCTACCGGATTCAGATGGCGGCACGGAACCTGGGTCTGCTGATGCGGACCTTGTTCGGAGTGGGCAAACCATAATGCCTGCAAAGGGTCGGTGGCGGTGTTTTTTGCGGCCTGCGCATCGCTCTGGACCGCTTCTGGAGTCTTGGAAGACGTCCTCAGAGCCTTAAATCCACCCCGGTCATACTTCGGCAACATTTTCCAGTTCGGATGAACGAATTCCGACTGACTGCTCCAGCAGTTTGAGAAGTTTCGCACCAGGCACCTCTTCAACGGTCTGCTACGGGTTATACTGCGATCAAACGCGACGACCTTCCACGAGGAGGCCCTGGCCATGTTGACACTCTGCGGAAAGAGATATCGTTTCTGTGATGGGCGCTCGCGCCGAACCTTCCTGAAGATCGGCGGACTCTCGCTAGGAGCGATGGGAACGCTATCGCTTGCGGACGTGCTGCGGGCGGAGGCAGCCACAGGAACGGGTCGTTCCCACAAAGCCGTGATCAATATCATGCTGGGAGGTGGTCCTCTCCACATTGATATGTGGGATATTAAGACGGAAGATCCGCGGCGAGTT
>Ga0310123_10001354_pt1 | contig 20436 bp, 16 predicted proteins | sample CB6_AW_1057_MG_FD_203505 | JGI IMG/M metagenome (GOLD analysis project Ga0310123, IMG submission 203505) | Marine microbial communities from Western Arctic Ocean, Canada - CB6_AW_1057 | ecosystem: Environmental > Aquatic > Marine > Oceanic | place: Canada: Western Arctic Ocean | collected... | reverse complement strand
CCCAGGCGCGGACACCCGGATGCGGGTCTTCGTTCAGACTGTGATCGAATGCGGTGATCAATCGGTCGTAATCTACGACACTTCCCGGCAACTCCGTGTCGACCTTCATAATCAGCGCCCGCATCGCCGCTTCACGGGTGTAATCATCGTCGGCACTGAGTGCAGTGAATGTCGAATCCCAGCCACGATCATCAATGAGGTTTTGGCGTAACGACCAGTGTGCCGCTTCACGAACCATTTTTGACGGGTCACCCAAGCAATGCACCAGCCGTACCACGCATTTGTCGTCGCTCAAATATCCCAGCCCCAGCAGCGCCCAAAATCGCACGAGGGCGATGTCGTGGCTGGCGGCGATGATTAGCTCGTCTATGAACAGTATGTCCTGCGCCAGCGCGATGTCACGAACGCGTCGAATCGTTGCTGTCAGTGACTCGCCGTCATGTGGCTGGAACTGGTCCTTCGCATAAGTCGGTGGTTCCGTGGGAAAATAACGAGATAAGGCGTGTAATGCGTAGCTGGTGGAGACAAAGCCCGTTTGAGACGCGACTTTCCACATGCCGGTTGGTTTCTGGAGTTTCAGTAAAGCGTCGATCCCTGACTTTACCGTCGGGTCGTCTCTGCCAACACCCGCAGCATGAAATGCAATCAAAGCCAGCGAAGTAGGCGATGGATCGGCCTTCGTGTCTTTGACGATCCAGGTCCTGCCTTCATCGCTGGTGCTGCCAGGATCGAAACTCCAGCCCCCGCCTGCCAGCTGGATACAGCGCAGCCGCTGCAGGTCGGCAGTGACCTGAGAACAGATCCTGACGTGCAGCTCCTGCGCCTGCCTGATGGTTTCCTGTTGTTTTGCATCGTCGAGCTGCTCCTGTTCCGCGACCATTGTTGCTGCAGCAACATAATCCCGGGGAAAGTAACGGGAGAAGAATTCAATGCGATGGCCGAGGTCGTCACAGAATTTCACATTGATGCCAAGCATGCGGCGAGCTTTGTCTTCCACCGCATGGAAAAATTTTTGTTCGCCGGTCGTCTGCCAGACGGTCCATACGATTTCACCCGCGTAGTTGAACACGACCCCCTGTCCGACATTCGCTCCTGGACCAGCTGCATTGATGCCGCCGGGATCACTGGTTTGCAGGATGTAGTTAGCAGTGCGTCGAGCCTGCTTGCTTTGCAGTTTGCGGGCGGGCATGAAGCATTCCAGCGAAACAACCGCATGTCCGGCGACTCGTGTACCTGCCGGACCGTCACCGGTATCCAGAGGCTGCAGGCTGGTATTGTTCGCTGCTTCCTTCAATTCGTTAGTGGGTCGCAGTGATTGATAACACGTGTTGATCAGGTGCCGCCACGGCTGCACATTTTGGGGGCGGTAACCCATCACGAACGGAATGGCCGGCCCCCACACGCCCGACTGCGTATGACAGCTCATGCAGTTCGTACCAAGCAAATTGCCGCTGTCACGAATCCGCCGTTCCACGCTTGCTCCGCGCGGACGGTTCGTCAGCCATGCGTCGACCTGTCCGATGTGGTCGTACAATCCCTGCACCACGGCGCGTCGTGGATTATCGTAGGGTGCAGGCTGAACAACTCGCAATTCCAGGTCGTAGCCAGGAGCATTGGCTTCAACTCTAAGAAAATACGTTTCTCCCGGTTCAAGGCTGCGGTTGATCGCTGTGCGATGTTGTTCCTGTTGCTGGTGGTTGCGTTCGTTCTCATTTTTCCCGTCGGTGTATTCAACGATCGGCAGCAGCAAAGAGGCAGAATTCCTTTTCTCCAGACGATATGCCCTGATCCTTGCAGCAACCTGTTGATCAGGGATCGACAAACAGGCAGTTAGCAGCCGAGGTTCCGATCCGCGAAATTCCAAACGAATCCAGTCGTCGCCACTGGAACCCACGTGGCCGTTGTCAAAGTACTCAATGTCGTCGCTGGAGCCAACAACGTTGACCGTGTACCCGTCAGTTGTCTGGCACAGAGTAATCGTTTGAGCCTGTTCAGGCGTGTCGTTGGGTTCAACTTCGATATAAAGCCGGTTTTTGGCCTGGCCACTGACATCGATCGGTTTAACAGAAACAATTGTTTCGACGTTAGCAGATTCAGGCCAAGACACGGCGACTGGTACGGCGGTGATTTCCGGTGCCTGACCGGGTTCGCGCCACCGAGTTCCTTCAAATAAGTCAACATCGCCCTCCTCCGGGGCGATGTTGAGTTGATAGATCCCGGTGTGCGGCGCGCGATAGTTGAGATAGACATCAGCATCCAGCGCGTGCAGCAATTTCGACCACTCCGCGTTTGGTTCAGTATAGATGCCAAACGCGTTTGAATCGCGCCCCGGTTGTTCATGTTCACTCTGATGACCGTCCGTCGCGGCCGGCAAAGTCTGCTGCGTTACGTCATCGGAGTCGAGCACCGACCAGCGGACGCGCAACCGACCATTGTCAGGAAGGTTGCGAGGCTTCGCCACTCGGACGTTGATCTCCACGGTTTGACCCGACCGCAGTCGAAATGCGCGCGATTGGTCTGTCGGCGTCCGCAACACGGTCGAGAACGATTGTTTCAAAGTAATCACATCGGCACCGTCGGCAGGAAACGGCTGCCGCAAAAAAACAATGCACGGCAGCAGATATCGGCTCAATCGCATCGAAATCGTCCGAGTGAGGAATTGAGGCAGAGAACTTCCATAATACCCATTCGGAACACCTCTGTCGAAAACGAGTCGTTGCGCCGCGAAATGAGGATTGAAGACCACGACGAAGCCCGCCTCCAGTTCTTCAACGCCTGGTTACTTGAACAGGACCGCTTTCTGGCGAACATGAGCTCCCGGTGCAGCCGGGTCAATGTATTTGGGTAACCACACTTGCGCTGCGTCGTTTCATTTGTTGACTTTTTAGCCGGAGTGACGCAGTTCATTTCTTCATTGATTTAGAATCAGTCTCTCTGATGCCGGGTGACATGTGCGTGACCAAGACAGGGCGCTGGATGGAGATTGCCATGCCATACCGTTTACCATGCTGCGATTGACAGAATCCTTTCGTTTGACCATCAGCCGCCGGCAAGGCTGTCGCGCACCGGCTTCAGATTAGACAATCAACCGGAATAAAGGAGCTGACCGATGACTTTCATGATTGCTCGTCGAGAAAGGCTGATTCTCTTTTCCATGTTGATCGTACCTGCGGTTGTGTCGTCAGCTTACGCACAACCGAAGCCCAGGATTCCACCGGGTGTGGACTATCCACGCGATAACATGACGTTTGGTTACCGAGTCGACAGCGACTGGCCGCAGAACAGGTCGGCATATCTGTGGAAGGCAATCCCCGCAATCGCGATCGATGACATGGGACTCATCTGGACCGTCAACCGTGGTGATATGCCTGTACAGGTCTACACAGCGGACGGGAAGCTCGTCAGGGAATGGGGCAACGGTTACTTTGTCAGTCCTCATCAGATCCAGTTCGGCCGCGAAGGGCACGTCTGGATTGCCGACTCACATGCCCACGTCGTTTACAAATTTACGCGCGACGGTAAGAAGCTGCTGACCATTGGCATCCCCAATGAACCAGGTGAAGACAACACGCACTTAAAGATGCCGACTGATATGGTCGAAACGCCGTCAGGTGACATCTTCATTTCCGATGGATATCGCAACAATCGTGTCGTCGTCTGCAATGAGAAGGGTGAGTTCATCCGTTCGTGGGGTGAATTAGGAACAGGCCCCGGACAATTCAGCCTCCCGCATTCCATTGATAGAGATTCCAAAGGCCGAATTTACGTTGCTGACCGAAATAATTCGCGCATTCAGGTGTTCACCGAGGCAGGCAGCTTGGTTGACCAGTGGACCAACCTCTGCCAGCCCTGGACTGTTCGTATTACGCCTGACGACGAGGTCTATATTTGCGGCGCATCGCCGAGTCAGTGGCAACCTGAAGAAGTGCAGCTGGGAATTCCTCCGAAGGATCAGATCGTCATGAAGTTTGACACGACGGGCAGAGTACTTGGCTGGTGGCGTTTTCCTCAGGGTCCTGACGCCGCCGATATGAAGGTCAACCCTGGAGAGCTGTCCTGGGTCCACGGTCTGGCGATTGATTCCCAGGGCAACCTCTACCTTGGCGACATCATGGGCCAGCGTGCTCAACGCTTCCTGCTCCGGCGGTAACTCAGACTGTGGAAATGAACGCAACCCAACTCACAAAGTCCGGTCCGGATCAAAGATCGTGAAACTCTCAACAGCAGGATATCTGTCCGTGGCCGGACTGCTTCTCCTGGTCCCGTCCCCGGGACAGTCCCAGGAAACAGTCAACGTCTGTACACAGCGCCAGCTGTTCCTCGATGATTTTATCGTCGAGAGGACAGAGGGTCTGAAAAGAACAATGCACCAGCCGGTCAAACGCGGAGCGGTAATTCAGCCTGATCAGACCTGGGAAACCTCGTTGCAGACTCGCTGCGTACCCGCGTGGGATGAACAAAACGAGGTGTTTAAGCTGTGGATGATAACTTCCACCAATGTTCCAGGCCTCTCCGGGACCTCTTATGCTGAAAGCAGGGACGGCATCCACTGGACCAAGCCGATCCTGGGTCAGACGGTAATCAACGGCTCGCGTGCAAACAATTTCATTACTGTCTTTCCCGAACATCAATGGCCACAGAATGGAATCGAGAACGTTGTTTACGATCCCGACGAGAGCGATCCGGATCGCCGGTTCAAGGGGTTCTATGGTGTGATCGATCGGCGGCCCATGGTCAGCCCGGACGGCATTCACTGGACGCTGCTCGACACAACAGCCCTGCCGTCCGCAGACGAATCCAATCTCAGCTACGATCGCACGCAGAAGACATTCATTGCCACCTTAAAACGAAACGGGCCGTTTGGCCGCTCGCATGCAATCTGGACGAGTCAGGACTTCACAAACTGGAAAGACACCGGATCTCTCTTTCATGCCGACGAAAAGGACCAGCAACTGGCTCGTAAGAATATCGCTGTCCGTCTCGCCAACTCAGCTTTGCAGCAGCCGATAAAGAATGATCCGGAGGACTACAACGCAGACATCTACAATTTCGGAGTTTTTCGGTATGCGGGACTCTACATCGGTCTGCCTGCGGTGTACCACGCAACCGGGAAGCTCAAAGTCAATACAGACGGGTTTCACCTCATTCAACTGGCCTGCAGCCGCAATCTGCATACCTGGAAGCGCCTCGGCGACCGCCAGCCCTTCATCGGCCCCTCATTCGCCAAACCGGAAATATTTGACCGCACGCAACTCCTGCCACCGAGCGCGCCGGTGGAGCACGGTGATGAGCTTTGGTTTTACTACACCGGTCTCAAGTATCGAGCCAGCCCTGAAAATGCGGACCACAAGCGTGGTGCCATTTGTCTGGCAGTGCTGCGGCGAGACGGGTTTATTTCTCTCGATGCGGAAAAGAACTGCGGTCAGCTTATCACCGTACCGTTTATCTTTTCCGGTAATCGATTATTACTTAATGTGGACGTCCGTACCGGCGGCCATACGAAAGTGGAAATACTGGACAGCAACAATGAGCCGATGGCCGGATTCCACCTCGCAGACTGCCATCCACTCCACGGGGACCACATTGCACATGAAATACACTGGAAGCACGGAAGCAGTGTGAGCAGTCTGGCAGGAAAACCTGTCCGATTAAGAATTGAATTGAGCAATGCAGATTTGTATTCATTTCAATTTACGCAGGATCCTGGTCGTTGATCGCCAGTATTCATTCGCCGGAACTGGCACACAATTAAACGGACCACGAGCCTGACCGGAATTCAACGAGTCAACATCGTCCCTCCGGATAACTGCAGGAATTTCAATGAAACACCCGAATGCGCCAGTACCCGTTCTTGCCGCATACAAGCTCAAAGCGCCAGCCTGAACGAGTGAAAAGGAACCGCATTCGCCAGGGGCCGGTACTTAAACCTGCTGATTTTGGTCCAATGTGGCGATGTCCGGTTCGAGACTGGTGCGAACTGCTGCCGGTGTGACAATCAAAACCACGTTCGACTCTTGAAAACCACATCCTAAAACGGCGAATTACTTTTGCACCAGAACGACGCCCTCACGTTCGATCCGTGCAAACATATTTCGGTATCCAGTCGAACCATCGTCATCCCAGTATTCTGTGGTGACCGGAGCATCATAGCTCATTGGCAGCAGTCGACGACGATCGGGACGGACCATGAAGATCGAATCTTTGGGATCATGGATATTGTACATGATTGTCCCGTTATCGAAGTGCGTTTTGACGATCCATTTATCCTGCCCAGGAACATCCAGCTGTTTTACCCGTTCCAGCTCGCTCCGGTCGAGTGTGACACCCAGCCCTGGAGATTCAGGAACGCGCAGAAAACCGTTGACCGGTTCAAGACGTTCTTTGACGACATCCCATTTCTTAATTTCGGTCGCGCTGACAAAATGGAAACTGGCGGTTTTGAACGCCGACTGCATGTGGGTCACCATCGCACGCGTAATGTTGCCGCCGCTATTCTGCAACATGAAAGGTATATTTGCTCCGGCGAACAGGCCTGCACGTCGGATGGCCGTGCCGATCCGCTGGTGTCCGAGCATGTAGACGTCGGCCGCGCGCATCTGGACCTCGAAAGTTGCTCCCAGTGGAGAGTGGTGATAAACAATGGGCAGCCGACATCTTTTACGAAGCTCGGCGTGACCATCGATATCACGGGAAGTGAGTGGGTCCTCAAAACATCCGGCGATAGGGTACTGAGAAATTTTCTCCAAAAGCTCAAACATGTGGTCGTTTGTACCGTGCATCGTAAAGTCATGATGGATACGGAATCCCCTCGGTGCCACGGCCTGCATCGCTTCCATTTGATCGAGCACGTTTTCAAACGGAGACAGATGATATTTCATCCACGTGTATCCCATCCGCGAGTACTGCTCCACCGCTTCCGCCATGCGGCTGGGGTGAGTGGATACGGTCCAGGACGAAACCGGCACCCAACGACGGTACCGCTGACCAAACAGTTTATAAACAGGGACTATGGCGGCTTTGCCCATCAGATCATACATGGCCGTTCCAAGACCAAGAGACGTTTCATCGCCCACCCAGTCAAATGGACTGGTCCCGATGTACTTTTCGATGGTTTCCTGTGTTTCCGGCTCGCCACTTTCGCCGAGACCAACCAGTCCTGTATTCGTGTGGACCACGTAGATGGTGCGTTTCCACGGACCGTAATAGTGATTCAGCTGATAGGCCTCCCAGTCGACGAATTCATCAGTGATTTCGTGAACTTCGATATCCGTCACCCTCACCGGGCCGTGCAGAGAATCGGAACGCTTCATCGCGGCTCGCAGCGGATTCCAGCTGCTCAGCGACAGGCCACCGGCCATCGCAACTCCCGCACCCGCGGAAAGAAAACTGCGACGGTTGCCAATACCGGATCTGTGGTGTGAAACCTCATTTATTGCAGAATTCATGGTACTTCCTGAAATCGATCACCGGGTTTGGTCATTGGGAACAACTGTTCATAACAACCCAGATTACTCCAGTGCACAACGTTTCGAAAGTGGAGCTTCCATGATGTGTCTGCCGTCATTCATGACAAAGCGAATGTGCCATCTTGTGGCATACGACGTTGCACCCCGGTGCTGGTCACGGTGTTGACAGGACATGCGGATAATCGTCGGACCACTGGAATGACAATTGACGACCATTTCTGCCGGCCAAACCCGATGAACTTGATTGACAGATGATGGGTATCCCGGAGAATCGGACGAATTGATTCCTGCCAGGACACGCTGCATCGATGGACCACTATCCGGCCTGCCCCGTCGTAGCACCTATACCAACACCATTTCGCACCAATGACAGCATCGACTTTGACGCTCTGGAGTCCAACGTCAATCTCTGGCTCCGTACGCCGCTGACCGGGTTTGTGCTGAATTCGGAGAACGGTGAAGAAGCGTTTCTTTCTGAAGAAGAGCAACTACGAATTGTTCACTCGGTCAGACAGGTATGTCGCAGTGATAAAATGGTCGTAGCTGGAATTGACTGTCCTTCGGTACGTGAGGCGCTGCGTCTTGCAGAATTGTTTGTGTCTGCCGGTGCCGACCGTATACGGCTGCGAATTCCACGACTCACAGACAAAGTGGACGATTATCTGCACCGAGTGATCGAAGCATGTCCTGTACCGGTCCTGATCATCAATCAGCCTGTCCCGGGGATGTTTTTGCAAAGTCCGGCGACGGGGAACGCAAGCGCCGAACTGATTGGCAGTGTCACATCCATGGAAAACGTTGATGGTTATATTGCTTCGGCAGATATTCGCTTTGAAACACGTGTCCGCGGTTTCGTTCCGCCGGAAAAACAATTCTGGACCGCTAACGGCAGTCTGCTGCTGTCTGGTGCCGTCATCGGCGCTAATGGTGCGTGTCTGATGCTGGGTAATGTCGCTCCCCGCCAGTGCATGGATGTGCTGCAACAAACGTTACAGGGACAGCTTGCAAAAGCAAAGGCAATTCAGGACCGACTTTACGACACTGACTGGCAGATTCTGTCGCGACGGGCTGCCGGCCTGAAGGCAGCTTTGAATCTGCAGGGTTTTAACGCAGGCGTGCCACGATCGCCATCATCACCCTGCAGCCCGGCTGACGTCGCCGTCATTCGCAGGTCAATGGTCTCTGCAGGACTGCTGTAACATTGAACCAATGCAAACATCCACCGCAGGACACATCCCAACGATGACTCAAGACACTCGATTGCTGATCACCCTGCTGATAGTGATCGTGTCGACAGAGGTGAATTTAAATGCCCGGGAAGTTGACATACTCCTGCGGGGCGGCACAGTGATTGACGGATCAGGCAGCGCCGCGGGTGCAGCGGATGTTGCCATTCGAAACGAAAAGATTGTCCATGTTGGCACAGCAGACGTCCCTGAAGCCGCGTGGTCTGTTGACTGCACCGGTCTTGTTATTTGTCCGGGATTCATTGACCTGCACAACCACTCCGACCGACAGATTGTCAAACCGGAAACGCGAGCCGTCGTCAACTATGTTACTCAGGGCTGTACAACGATCGTCACCGGCAACTGTGGATCGGGACCTGTCGACACGGGCGACTATTACGAAAAAATTGATCAGTATGGTGCCGGACCAAATGTTGCGCACCTGATTCCCCAGGGGTCCCTGCGGGAACGCGTCCTTGGCTCGGCCAATGTTGAGCCAACAGACGAACAGCTCAGGGAAATGCTAAAACTGAGCGAAGAAGCCATGCAGGATGGTGCATGGGGAGTGTCCACGGGACTGATCTACGTACCCAGTTCCTACGCATCCACAGAAGAACTCACGGAGATTGCAAAAGTCGTCGCCACCCACGGCGGAATCTACGCCAGCCACGTTCGTGGTGAAGGGACAACTCTACTGAAATCGGTTGACGAAGCTCTTCACATTGGACGTGAAGCTAATGTGCACGTACATATCTCACACTTCAAATCCAGCGGTCGTGATGCATGGGGACTCGTCCGCGAAGCTGCTCGACTGATCGACTCAGAAAGAAAGGCGGGCCGCACTGTCACCGCCGATCAGTACCCCTACATCGCATCGAGTACTTCACTGGGGGCAACATTACTGCCAAGTTCAGCGCGCGCTGGCGGAACGAAGGAATTGATCAAACGTCTGAATGATGCCAAAACCGGCACCAGGCTTCGTATACTGATCAGCAATGCCATCATGAAACGTGACAACGGCAATGCAGTGCGAATTGCCCGATACGGGCCCAACAAAAAATGGGTGGGCCGGAGTCTGGCGGACATTGCGGCAGGCAGCAACAGGCCGATCGTGGAGATCGCGGAAGAAATCATTCGTGAAGGTGGAGCCAGTGTCGTCAACTTCAGCATGCACGAAGATGATGTGCGTCATATCATGGCAATCGATTGGGTGGCAACCGCTTCAGACGGCCGGGCATACCTGCCGGGGTCCGACCGTCCCCATCCACGCAATTATGGCACGTTCCCGCGGAAGCTCGCGTATTATTCCATTCAGGAAAGAGTCATTCCGCTGGAGGCTGCAGTTCGCAGCATGACCAGCCTGCCGGCAGAGATTCTGCGAATGACGGATCGAGGTCTGATTGCAGAAGGTCTGGCCGCTGACATCACAGTGTTCGACCCGAAGAAACTTCGAGACACCGCCACCTTCGATGAGCCTCACCAGTACGCTGAAGGAATTCGGTATGTTTTCGTCAATGGAACACCCGTCGTCTATAACGGAAACGTGACCGGTGCACTCCCTGGAAAAGCTCTTCGGTTTCCCGGGCCTGACAAATAAGTATCTTTCGTCGAACCTGCAGGTGCTGGCCGTGCTGTCACTGCTGAATGGAATCAGTCAGAGTCCGCGAGTGAGTCCAGTTTCACTTTTTTCCGGATTGCCACAGGTTCGACTCACTGAATTCGTGGCGAGCATTTCGTGACTGGTGCCTTCAGGTTACGATAAAACTCTTCCCGAATGAAAATACTTCCATCCTGGCGGAATCACCTCATGAAAACCTTTAAACAACTAACCAGATATTTCACAGAGATTGGTGCGGACAAAGTTGATCACTCAGACAAGGGATATCTTGCACATGCCATCGGTGTTTACACCGACCTGAAGGAGTGGGGCTGGAGTGAAGAACTCGCCCGTGCCGGGCTGTTTCATTCCATCTACGGTACACAGCTATTCCAGAGCTTCACGCTGCCGATGGAAAAGCGGGACGAAATCCGCGAATTGATTGGCGAACAGGCCGAACTCATTTCGTATCTGAATTGCGCAGTTGATCGACCTCATTTCGACAAAGAGATTCTCAAAGATGAAGGCCCCTATCGGATTCTTGACCGATTCACCAACACACTGATGGATGTCTCAGACGAAAACTTTAATCTGCTGTGCACACTGCATCTTTGCGACTGGCTGGAACAGGTCGCGCGATCCGGAGCGTGGGATTACCGACGCACAGCCTTGACGACGCTGGCCGAACGAGAAGGCGGAAAGGGCAAGCGACGCTACGAAACAGTGTTCGCCGAGGCACCGGAACAAAGATATTTCGACGAATATGAATACCCTGCTGAAATCTCCGGCCGCTGAATGGATCTTCCTTTGCGGTTAGGGAATCAAACAACGGGAACGGGTGAGTCATGCGGGTCGTAAGCTGACTCGGCATGATGGTTCTGGTTTGTTTCCTGTGGGCATTCCGGGTGCACTGATGATGGAACTGCAGAGCTGCACACCTCAGCACGGGTCGACTAATGACACACCCCGAAATCACACGACATATCTATCCAGCTGAGCCTGCCGAACAGCAGGATCTGATCCGTCTGTGGCGCAGCGAGTGGAGTCGCACGGACTACGACTGGGTCGCAGCACTGCATGGCGACTATAGCGCCACACTGAACATTGTCTCGCTGATCGCGCGTGTGGAAAGTCAGCCGGTAGCCAGCGCCACGGTCAACTTTGCAAAGAAGTCCCCCGAAGTCTGCCTGTTAGGAAATGTTGTGACCTTGAAGCCCTTTCGCCGTCAGGGCATCGGCGTGGCACTCACTAATGCGGCAGTTGATTGCGGCTTTCAAGCAGGCTGCCAGGTGGCATATCTCGGCTCATCCCGTCTGCAGGGCAATGTGTACGAGCGTAGCGGGTTTGAACGACTCGCCGGTTATATCATGCGCCGAACTGCTTCGGAACACGCCCGCTGTGAATCAGAGTGGTTCGCGGCAGGTCAGGCCACGAACATTCGATCGGCTGTCTGGGGTGATATGCCCGGTCTGGTAAGTTTGCTGACGCAACCACTGCAGAGTGCAGCGGTTGACTATCCACGTGGACTGATGTCAATCAAACATGCCGACCCCGTCCGCTGCGTTTCCGCGTTTGCGGTTGTGCATGACCAGATTCAACAGTGTGGTGGCGTGATGCAGATACTCGCCTCGCGCGAAGGCAGTCGCGTGTTTGGATTGGGAACGCTGACTCCAGACCCGGCGCCAAGCCGTGCGCACCGGGCTGTCGTTGATGTTGCCACCCACGACGAATATCACAAACACATGGATGAGATGCTCAACCGCCTGCGTGAGGAAGCGACCCGACGCGGCATTGAAGTGCTGCGCGCCTGTGTCGCAGCCAGCGACGTAGTGAAGACGTCTGCCTTGTCTCAGGCTGGATTTCAACTGATTGCCAGTATGCCCGCCCATTTTCGACTTCGCAGCGGTACAGAGGATGCCCTGCTTCTGGAGTTGAAATGATGTCTATCCACCGACAGATCCTGACGAGTGAAGGTTTAGCGATGAAGCAAGATACCGCAATCGAGGTGTTGCCTGCGCTCGTGAAACCGCGCGGCTGATGGACGGTCAGATCGCAACGTCTCGCTCACGGACAGTGGAATTCACGCTGCAGACGGTCGGCAGTGAGGCTCTGCGTGCAGTCGCGGGTGAGCGTGCTCAGTCAGTAACCTTTCCCGGTGATTGTCGCGATCGGCTTTGGCAAAGATATCCTCGTCCTGGCGGGTCAGCATTGACGAAACTTTTGGGCCAGAGCGGTGGATGATATCCAGAGCTGCCAAGTGGTGGCCTTCGGCCCTCGTGGGAAAACTGAAGACCGTGGTTGTGAACCCATCCACTGATCATTCACGATTCCACGGTCATTCTTTCATCGTGAGTCATCGGACAGCAGCACTGGCATCTGTGGATCGGATCGTCCAATCCAACTACAGTTCTAGACTTACACAAGACTTGCCCAGGAGATATTCAGTGCAGTGGATCGACCGCCGTAAGCTCCATACGCAATTAATGGCCGGGACATTTCTTAATCTCGGATCTCCGACATGTGTCGAAATTGCCGCAGACAGCGGATTCGACTGGTTGTTGATCGACCTGGAACACGGCACCGGTACAGAGGCCGCCCTGCGCAATATGCTGCTGGCGTGTCGAGGCACCAGTGCGGCTCCGATTGTTCGAATCCGATCTGTTGACCCGGACACAGTTAAGTTCGTGATGGACAGCGGTGCGGCAGGAATCATGTTCCCTTATGTAAGCACCGTTGAAGAAGCTCAACGCGCCGTCGAAAGTATTAAGTACCCACCGATGGGGTCTCGCGGAGTCGCTGGTGGCATTCGTGCCACCAATTTTGGCCGTGACTGGAAACAGTATTTCAACGAAGCGAATGACAACAGTCTCGTCGTCGTTCAAATTGAAACACCGAACGCTGTTGATGCGGCCGCTGACATTGCAGCGATCGATGGCATAGACGTCCTCTTCGTTGGCCCGCTGGATCTGTCAGTTAACCTGGGCTGCCCCGGCGACTTTACTCAGCCAAATTTCGTGGACGCCCTCAAAAAGGTTGTAACGTCGTGCAGTGATCACGGTAAAACACCAGGAATTCTGACGAAGACCGGATTCGAGCAACAACATAGGGATCTCGGATTTCGGTTTACCGCTGTTGGATCTGACCTGCTGGCCGTTGCACAGGCAATGAAGCTCAACCTCGAAACACTGCAGCAGTAAGGCACATCGTGCCGGAAGGATCCGATTGCTGATATTCTGCTTTGGTGGCTCTGCGAATATGGTTGAGGACGCACAAACGGATCTGGTGGATCAGCTCATCGGACCAGAGTGGCCAGTATGCCTGGGGCTCCATATCGAGAATATACCAGTCATTCCCGTCACGTGCGTGGTACCACCCGGAAGCCCTTCGGGTCGAAATTCGCCGCGAGCTGATTGAACCCCGCTGTCCGGATGAGGTAGGTGGGTGGGACGATCATTAAAGGTTCATAGCCGTATGCTGGCTGGAATTGGGTAAACAAATCGGGAACAATGACTATAGCCCGTTCGTTGTTGGTTCAGCAAAGGTGAACTCGTGCCTGACGATCGATCCGGTGGCAAAAGCCTTTACCAAAAAATACGTCTTTACACGCTTGTCGGAATTACCGTGTTGGCTGTTATCGTGATCTTCCAGAATACGGAGGACGTTCCGACTCACGTGCTGTTCTGGACGATCGAAATACCCGGCGCCGCACTTTTGTCCGTGACAATGCTGGCTGCATTTGCCGGTGGCGTCATTTGGACAGGATTTTTTCGACGCCGATAGTGAGACTGATACCGGCAGCATTGCGTCAAATTCACTTATCACCGAGTTGAAAAGCAAAAACGCTCAAAGGTCCCCTTGATGCCTCCTTGGCGCAGTTCCGTCTACGACAGTCTGATTCTATTCGCCGACGTCGATTCCAATCCTGTTGTTCACACCGCTGCGGATTACGGTAACTGGACAACAACGCTGTCGCTGCTGGTCATTGCAGCTGCTTTGGTGATTGCCAATGGTTTTTTTGTGGCTGCTGAATTCGCTTTGGTGAAGATACGCCCCAGCCGACTCGATGATTTGGTCAGTGAAGGCCAACGATTTGCGCCCACCGCAAAATGGCTAGCCAGTCGCCTGGAACAGTCACTTTCTGCGGGACAGCTGGGTATTACGATGGCGTCGCTCGGGCTGGGGTGGGTTGGTGAACCGGCGTTTGCCAAACTGGTCGCTCCCGTTCTCGATCTCCTCGACATCACCAATGATGGCACTCAGCATGTCATCGCGTTCATCGTGGCATTCACGGTTATTACGTCACTGCACCTTGTGATTGGTGAACAGGCCCCAAAGATCTTCGCAATCCGTGAACCTGAAAAAATGTTGCTTTGGTGCGCAGTGCCGATGAAGTGTTTCTTCCTGCTGTCTTATCCACTGATGTCGGCCTTGAATACGACGACGACATGGTTGCTGAACCTGATGGGACTCAGACAGACAAGTGTTCACGGGGAGACGTTCACCGAAACTGAAATCAGGGCATTGGTTCATCAGGCTCACATTCATGGTGAGTTGACGCGTAACGAACGAACGCTGATTGAGGCCATCTTTAAATTCGATGACCTCGTATGTCACCGGATTATGCTGCCTCGGCACGACGTGGATTTTATCGATATATCAGAGCCGGTTGACGACATAATGGCGATGATTCGCCGTACGCGCCACACACGTTACCCGCTCTGTGATGGTTCACTCGACAATGTTGTTGGCGTTCTGCATATCAAAGATCTGCTTCGTGAGAACATTGACGAGTCGTTCGATTTTCGAGGGATTGCACGGCCACCCCGCAAAGTTCCGGAGAGTTTACCGGTTGGCAACCTGTTGCGACACTTCCAGGGCACTCATCAGCTGATGGCTTTCGTCATCGACGAACACGGAACCGTAATTGGAATTGTGACACTGGAAAACGTAATGGAACAGATCGTCGGTGATGTCGCTGACGAATTTGATATTGAAGATCCAGAGATTGTTCCGGATGGGCCCGGGCAGTTTGTGGCGGTGGGGAGTACCCCGATTGAAGATCTCGAGGCACGACTTAATGTGACCTTTGCCACTCCGGAGGCTGACACGTTGTCGGGTCTGCTGATGCATTATGCACAGGAGATCGTGGAAGAGGGCCAGAGTATTCGGATGGGGGCCGTCCAGGCGGATGTACTGGGCGCGTCAAACGGCCGAGCGATCCGGGTTCGTCTAACGCTGACGGAAGAACATGTTGGTGACGTGAGAAACCCGGATGGTGGGTAAACTCATCGACTCTGGCCCCGCACGTCTCTGCGGATGCTGGAAACATCCGAAACTTGGCGAAAACCGGCCGCGTTCGCGGCGGTGCCAGCAGCGGAGTAATTGGAGCCGGCAGCAGCGTAAAAGTCACTGTTCCCAGCCTGCGAACGTTTCGATAGATTTCTGTCATTAAAACACGGAAGTACGATTTGCAGGGAATACCGTGATGGAACTGCAGGATAAAGTCGTCGTAATCACCGGGGCGGGAAGAGGTATCGGAGCCGCCCTGGCCCGTCATATTGGCGAAACTGATACTGCAGCGGTGGTGGTGTCAGATCTGTATCTGAAAGAAGCCAAAACCGTGGCCGACCAGATCGGAGGACTGGCGATCGCCTGCGATGTGGCCTGCGAAGAAGACGTCCAGCAACTGGTTTCCTCGGCAAAGAACGAATATGGGCGTATTGATGTCTTCGTTTCCAACGCAGGTATCACGGTCAAGGGCGGGTTGGATACCAGCAATCAAGACTGGCAAAAGATGTGGGACGTCAATGTGATGTCCAGATTGTACGCTGCGCGAGCTGTCATTCCTCATATGCTGGAGCGAGGATCCGGATACCTGGTGCAAACAGCGTCCGCTGCTGGCCTGCTCACTGAAATCGGTTCCGCGTCATATTCCGTGACCAAGCATGCTGACGTGGCGATGGCGGAATGGTTGTCTGTGCGTTACGGGCGACAGGGGATCAAGGTTTCATGCGTCTGTCCCATGGGTGTGGAGACGGACATGATCGATGATACGGACCCCGTTCATCACTTTCTGCAACTCCACTCAATTACGGCCGATCAGGCAGCAGTGTCGATCGTGAACGGGATTCGTGCAGAAAACTTCCTGATTCTGCCACACCCCGAAGTCGCGGAATTCTTCACCATGAAGACGGACGACTACGATCGCTGGCTGCGGGGCATGCAACGCCTGCGGCAGAAACTGACCGGACCGAAGATGCGACGTACAGCCGCCTGAACATCAGGCGCGGCAGGACGAAACACCGTACAAAAACACTGCTTTTCGAAAAAGCGGGGGGCGTGATCATCCGGATATCATCGAATTTTGTATTTTCACAGTCTGGTCATGACAACTCAGCAAACTCGAAAAACTGATCCGGCAGAAAACAGTCAACTGTTGGCTTAAAGCGAAGATTCTGCCGAAATTCCAGTGAAACACCATCTGTGAGACTAACAACCGAGTGCGACAGTGCATTTCATTCCTCACTCTCCGTCTCCAGAAAAAGGTCAATTGATGAGATCGATTCCCGCTTTCGTCGTGGTTGCCAACGCCAGGGCAGTTCGTTCCTTCTAAAACCACTGTCAGTGATACCTCTCTGACAACCACTGGAGCTGACGCCAACACAGATCTTCAGACAGTTGGTTACAATCAGTACGTCTGCCCGCGTTGTGGTCAAGTTCACGGCAGTTTTACCATTACAACATGCAAGTCCAACATGAGTCTCTTTGATCGCATAATGGACCTCGAACGCTGCAAGAATAAATGGTTTCTGGGTCTGACCGACCGCTAGCTGTTTCCACAATGTGAGCTGGCTGATGAATATGCCGGACTTCTGTATATGGCCCATAAACGGGTCAGCGTGACACCCGTACCGAATCAGAACAGCCAGAGCCAGGCGAAGTTTCCAGACCGACGGCGTTATCGCTACAGGTAAGGAACACTTCGCCCTTTTTCTTGATTCTCAGCAGAATCCCTGTTTGCTGAGACAGCGGGCTGTTCGCCGGATCATCCAGGACTCAGGCAGCGCCCCGGATGGCTATCCCGGATATGATGACGTGCGTCCTGTTTGGGAGGGGGGAATGGACGAAAATGAATCAATATGACGAACAGTCACCCGTCGGACGCGGCACCGGACTCAATCATGTCGGGCGATTCGAATCGAAAGAATTTGAGCCGGACTGGTCTCAAATGGAATTCGATGATGAATTCCGTCATCAGGTTCGGCGTCCCAGGACTCGTTATTTTGAAGACGTGTCACGTTCTGTGATCTCTGAAAACAACAGTCCCGATATTCCGTTTCGCTACAGTCTGAATCCTTACCGTGGTTGTCTGCATGGTTGCAGCTACTGCTATGCACGTCCTTCCCATGAGTATTTGGGGCTGAGTGCGGGACTGGACTTCGAGACGAAGATATTTGTCAAGAAGAATAGCCCTGATTTGTTCCGCAAGTGGCTGTGTCGCCGCAGGTATGAACCCTGTCCTGTGATGATGTCGGGGATCACCGATTGCTATCAGCCGGTGGAGCGAGTACTCAGAATCACACGGGGTTGTCTGCATGTCGCTGCTCAAGCCAATCAACCCATATCGGTCATTACAAAGAACGCAATGGTTCACCGGGATCTCGACATCATGACTCCCATGGCGGCGCGCAACCTGATTCATGTTGCCTTGAGCATTTCCACGCTGGATCAGAACCTCAGCAAATTCCTGGAGCCGGCAACCAGCGCTCCCACCGCTCGTCTGCATGCGGTGAAACAACTGTCGGACGGTGGCATTCCCGTTCACGTCATGGTAGCGCCCGTCATCCCCGGTTTGAATGACAGTGAAATCCCGGCGATTTTGGAAGCTGCAGCCGGCGCCGGCGCACATTCGTCCAGTCACATTCTGCTCCGACTGCCGCATTCCGTGAAGGACATCTTCGCCGATTGGTTGAGACGGCGCAAGCCCGACCATGCCCAGAAAGTGCTGTCTCGGCTGGCGAGTACGCGCCAAGGGAAGCTCAACGACACCAAATTCGGACGGAGAATGCGCGGTACGGGTCCCATGGCTGAACAGATTGCTTCTCTGTTCGAAGTCTCTGCCCGCCGGGTTCAGATTGCTCGGCAGCTGCCAGCTCTGGCAACGGAGCATTTCCGGGCCCCCGATGGTCAGGGACGCCTGTTCTGAAATCGGTCCAGCAGTCAGGCTACCGACTGCGAAACAGGACCCACAAACGGTATCAGAACATAAAAATTGTCAAGAACGTTTAAAACACTGCTATTTGAGCTGCGAGTCCGCTACTCAGGTCCTCTTCCTGGTCCGTCGTCGAACAGCTGCCGGCCGCAGCAGATTTGTGGCAAGTCCAGCTGAGTGAAGTCTGCATCCATCATGGCAACGAAAACAATCGCGACCATCAGTCGTACTTTGCGGATCATGGATTCACTCCCTGATCTCACGGCAGTCTGTTTCGAACTCGGAAGCCGCTGAACTCCTGAGCCATCTGCTCCTTTGCAGGCAGCGCAGAATCCGAACTCTCACGAGGTCGGCTGCGACTGCCTCGTCGGACCACAGGGTTTGAAGCTGGTTCCACGATGATTGTACGGGTACGAAGAATGACGGCCCAGCTTGTCTAACCAACTCGTTTAACAATCACGGTCAGGAATTTGCGCAGGTGGGTTTGTGCGAAAGCGTGAATAGCATGATCTGCCAAGATCGTTTAACCACAACCCGGCGAGCTATCACTCCGCGTCAACTTTACAGGGGTAGACAGAACGTGGTCGGGGATTGTCATTGGTTGTGAATGACCAGCAGACCAGAGCAGATTGCCGGACTGTTGGTCAAGTGCAAAAAGGCAGACTACATGGAAGACCGCGGCTCTGACGAGAACGTCATGGCTGTTGTTCGACTTTCACTCGGCCAGGTCCAAACATACGAAATACCTCTCCGATCTGATTCGCTTCGCATCCGGATTCGATGAACACGCGGTCCACCGCTGCCGTACCCTGCTCGCGGGCAATCCAAACGTCAGCAATCGAACAGTTCTGTGCGGCAACAACTGAGATTTCTCCGACCACGGCTTCGGCGCCCGACTGCGCACCGGTAACGGTCTCGCCATCGGTGAATGAACCCGAAACCTGCCGCAACAGAAGACTCCGGAACCGCTCGAGCCATTTGGTGTAAGGCACCGGGATGGGGAACTGATCGGTGAAGAGTGGGTCGGCCTGCCACGAATCGACAACGCCGGATGCCCCGGACTGCATGCCTGTGACTATCTCGCCGGGCCGAAAGGTGCCGGAGAACGTCTCCACGGCAAGTTGAGTGTCGGCGGCGAGGCGAACGGCATATTTCGCGCGGATCGGGTCATTTCCGCGCGTCGAGATACGACAGCCGGTCATTGCAACCGAACGGGCTGCAATTCGCACCGCATCGTATTGATGCGGGCCGCTACCGGCTGGATTGTTCCCCTCGCACCAAAACTCGCGCACGACGGTTGGTGTACCGCGCATATTGGCGATCAACAGTGCTTCCATCCCGTTGATTTCGGCGTTGCACTGGAGCAGATAGCAGCCGCCGGACAGATCACTGCTCGTGATCTGGAATCCTCGCTGGGAATTCTCCATCGCGCGGCAGTGTCGAATTGTGGTTGCATTGCAGTCGGTGATGTGAAATCCATCACCACCGTTTTGCTGAGCCTTTGAGTTGACGATCTCCATACACTGACTGTGGTCCAGCAGGAAACCATGCGACCTGGCACGCACCACATACAAAAACTCCAGTCGCGACAAATGCTCGTTGAGGTGAAATGCGTGCACGCCATATACCGCCTTGTCATTGGCGTCGAACATCAGCCCGGATACCACAATATCGGTACCGCGCAGGTAGAGCATCCGGTCCATGTGCTCTGAGGCTCGCAGCACGCTGTGACTGGCTCCATCACCTCGCAGCGTCAGTCCGTGCGTTGTGATCACGATCGGACTGCTGATTGCGTACGTGCCTTTTGGAAAATAGACAGTCCGGCCGGTCTCTATTCCTGCAAAGACAGCACGCGTAACAGGCTCGGTATCGTCGTGGTGGCCATCCCCGACGGCGCCGAAGTCGCGCCACATCGAGCCAACGGTTGTCGACGGA
>Ga0310123_10001353_pt1 | contig 20439 bp, 15 predicted proteins | sample CB6_AW_1057_MG_FD_203505 | JGI IMG/M metagenome (GOLD analysis project Ga0310123, IMG submission 203505) | Marine microbial communities from Western Arctic Ocean, Canada - CB6_AW_1057 | ecosystem: Environmental > Aquatic > Marine > Oceanic | place: Canada: Western Arctic Ocean | collected... | reverse complement strand
GACCCGCCACGTTGCTGGCAACTGCGAATATCGTCAACTTCCTCATCGATGTGTGCTTGGATGTCCGCCAACAATCCATCCAGGTCGGGAAGTTGATCCTTTAATCGGTTTTTGGATTCCAAAACGGACTGGGGAATATCTGCTAATTCCAGAGACATCAATTTACCTCATGATTTGACGAATGACGAATTCAATCACCGAGCCAAATTTTTCTTATCCTGTCACATACTCAACAAGAACGATTCGCAATAGGGCGGCAAACACATGCTCAGATACACTTCTACGAAAAAAGATCTTACGCAATTGCCGGTCCTACAAAAACGACACTCCATTAACATTCCTATCAGTCACACTGCCGACTGATAGCAATTTCAATCGCTATCACACCTTTGAACCTAGCCGCCAGGATTCCCATTATCAAGATTCTACTGGATTGACCGTCCGTTATTCGCGGGTCATGGGGCAATCAGGCACCGTTTGTGCTACGATCCGGGCGGTTGACTTGCCGGGAAACACTCCGGATACATTTACAGTGCCAACTGAGCGCCTTCGTGGACATCGCTGCGTATAACGACGCCAGCGTAAATACTCATATTTGTTCTCCATTTGGCCTGAGCAGATCCGTTCAACTCGATCGACTCGACAACCGTTCCATCACCTAGTACCGGACGTGGAACAGTCAGGAGAGCAGTTCACAAAAGCGTGACGTCGAATAGCGCCATCTGCATAGAGCCGATCCTGATATTGACGTTTTGTTCGGGGCTAAGGTTCTTGCCATGGATCTGTTGAGGTCGTTCATTCGCCAAACAAGAAAAATCAAAAACGCCGTTGAAACGTTGCTATACAGGCCGAGGAGAGATTAAAATTCCTATCATTGGTTGGAGGGCGCTCCAAAGGATTTTCAAGTTGGAGATGGAGTCAGGAAATTGCCACGTTTGGGAAGCCGCAAATGGTTAGCGGGAAATGCCGACTACCATGAAGGACATTGTGGGCTACAGGTAGTGCGTCACGACACAATGCTCAAGAAACTGCTGTAGTCTGGGAGCGAGTTATGTGGGACTTCCGGCGAGGCGAAGGCGTACCAGTAGTGGTTAAGATTCTAGCGCGCTGGAGCCCCAACGTGGCGAACGAAATCGAGCGGCAGATCGGGTGCGTTGGACATGGCACTCCCGTCAGCGGGCGAAAGTGGCACGGCGATGGAACAGGACGTAACGAACTTTGAGGCGGCGACACAAAGACCGTCGAGATGATGCGGCATATACCGAAGGGTACCTACACACTCCGCGTGCGGCTCGTGAATGCAGAGTTGACTTCCTTGACAGTTCAAGCCATTCTGGTAATCGCCATCATCGGCATTTTTGTTGCTATCTTGTTGCCCGCGGGAGGGCAGGAGTCAGTCTATGTCAGGATTACCAAGAGTGAACCTGCGAACCGTGACCGTGCTTGCGCTGATGAGTCTGACCGATGGCCACCTGACGCCAGCCGCTTTCGCAGAGGGTGATGCAGACTACCGTCAGTTTTTGCGCTACGTTGAAACCGACGTTACAGAAACCGCTTGGACACCCACCAAACCTCAACTAATCTACCAGGGACAGCCGGCTACTAAACAAGAGAGGTATCGTGTGATCCCATGCGTAGTGCGGATGCTGGATGGAACCCTGATCACCCTCGTGGAGCCGGGGGGCAACAAACCGATATTCATTCGTTCGACGGACGGTGCAAAAACCTGGTCGCAGCCCTACTCGGGTACTTTGCAGAAGGGAGTTAGGACCGTAAGTACTCTGGGCGTTCGTCGTGACGGTCGCCTGATGGCGATCTCTGAGAAGCCAATGCGGTTGGTTTACAGTCGTGACCAGGGAAAAACTTGGACCCTGGAAAGCACCATTGACCATGCACCCCTGGAAAACGCGTGGGTGTGGACCGGCGGGAGACTGTTGGAACTGGATGATGGCACGTTGGTGGTTCCCGTAGCCGGCTATCTCCAGCCCGGTTGGCTAAGTTCAGCCGTGCTACGCAGTGACGATGATGGGCTCAGCTGGAGCCATGCGATTGTGGGGCGAGGTAATCCCCAGAACATGATGATCTTCAGCGAGCCGGCGGTGGCGCGGTTGAATGACGGGTCGCTGATCGTGCTGATGCGCACCGAGGACCGGGTTACCAACCTCGTTCCAGGTGAACCGCGAGGCGAGAGAACCGGTCTGTGCCGAGCCAACAGCGAGGATGGCGGCAAGACCTGGTCGAATCCCGTCGAAACCCTGTCCGGGTCACACGGTTCGTTGGCACTACTTGACGATGGGGTTCTGCTCTGCGGATATCACCGCGCTCCCCGCCTTGCGTTGAGCAGCGATGCGGGTAGGACTTGGTACGCGAACATGCTTTGGTCAACCGAAAATCCCAGAACGGACTGGGGCTGGTACATTTCGGTAGAGGCGGTGGACGAGAATACCGCCGTGGCTCTGATCAAGGACATGCAGACCTACAACACCATCCACGCCTGTCGGCTGCACCGTCAGCCTTAGTTCGTCTCGAAAATTCGGGACGCGAGCTGCAGTCGCTTGAGACGCCTACAAAGTCCACCCCTGGCGATATTCGGGGCGGACATATTCGTTCGCTTCTGGCACGTTGGTAACATGCATATTCGCCGCATCCCATTGCAGCTGCTTGCCGGTTTTGGTCGCGATTACGCCCAACAATACGGTTTCGCTCAACGGGCCGGCATAGTCAAAGTTGCTGAGTGCCCGCGGTCCGCCTTTACAGGCGTCAATCCATTCTCGGTGATGGAGCGACAGCGCTAAACCGTCATCCTTCGCGGCTGGTGCGATCACGCGGGGCAGCGTTGGCCGCAGCCGTTCGACCTCTTTGTTCAACGATGCGGGCAGTAAGACAAACGCTCCGTTATAGCTGATCAACAGCTTGCCGTTCTCTCCGACCAACAGGAGGCCGAATCCAGGCAAATCCTGACCCGGCGGGAGTTCCGCCGGCCGTGGCGGTTGGATACCGCCGTCGTACCAGGTCAGCTTGACAGGAGGCATTTCGCCTCGGGCCGAAAATTCGTAGTGGACTACCGACGCGACCGGTGCCGTTTCGGTATTCACTCTCGTGGAAGTGGCTTCCACTCGGACGGGGTGCCCAAGTCCAAGTCCCCAGAACGGGATGTCTAGCATGTGGCAGCCCATGTCGCCGAGCGTCCCGGAGCCGAATTGCCACCAACCTCGCCACTTGAAGGGCAGATAGGCCGGATGGTAGGGGCGATGCGGTGCCGGGCCAAGCCACAGGTTCCAGTCGAGTGTGTCCGGAACCGGTGGTGTCTCTTGCGGGCGATCGGGCCCGACGGTAAACCCTTCGCTGGCGGCCCAGCGTTTGTGGACCACCTGAGACCAGGGTCCGTGCCAGCCGGTGTTTCCACACCAGACGTGGACCTCGTGGACCGGGCCTATGATCCCCGATTGGATCACCTCAACCTGGCGGCGCAAACCATGACTGGCATGTTTCTGGTTGCCCATCTGAGTCGCGACTCCGGCCTCACGGGCCGCGTCGGTCAGCGCGCGAGCCTCGCTGACCGAATGCGTCAGCGGTTTTTCGCAATAGACGTGCTTGCCCTTTTTGAGCGCCGCCATCGCGGCGACCGCGTGCGTGTGGTCTGGCGTGGCAACCAACACCGCGTCGATATCCTTTTGCCTCTCCAGCATTTCACGAAAGTCACGGTAGGCGGCGCAGCCGCTCTGCCCGACTTGCCGTTTCTGTTGGGCGTAATGACGTTCCACGATCCTTTGGGCCGGTTCCAGTCCGGCGACACCGTCCTTGTAATCGAAATCGTGGTAGTCGCTGCTTCCCGTATTGACATCGCATAGGGCAACCACTTGCACGTCAGTCTGATTCGCCAACAGTGCCTTGACATGCCGCGTGCCGTGGCAGCCGGTGCCGATGACGGCGATGTTGATTTTCTCACTGGGCGGAATTGGTCGGGTCGCTCCGCACGAAGTCCGCGGCACGAGCGCAAAACCGCCCGCGGCAGCCAGCGCGCCACTACATAGATCACGCCGAGACAATTCGAGTTCCGGGGACCGCTGTTTGTTGTCGACGGTGTTTCCCAACAAATCGGTGTCGCGATGATTGAACATGTTGCTTGCTCCGTTCAAGGAGGAATTGTACTGTAAAAACTGCTTGCCGGCGCCTTCTTGATCGCTGCGGCATTTCGAAGTACGACGGGTGCGATAACCATTGGAACAGAAATTCATTCTAACGTAGACCGAGTCTGCGTATAAGAACAAAAGTCGTGGTCCACTAGTCAAAACCCACTGCCTGGTGGATCTCATCCAGCCAGACGACCATTTCCGCCGTCGCGTCATTGCTGGGTGCATCTGAGCCTACTGACGACCACGACCCATCCTCAAACTGCTGCGCTACGATGTTATCGCCGACTTTGACCGCCATATCACGATATTTCTGTTCAGCAGTTAACACGTGGAGGACTGACGCCGCCCACCCGACTTTACCCGCTCGCAGCAGCCAGAACAGATTGTCGGTCGCCGTCTCGGCGAAGCGCATATACTGCTTGGCGAGATGAAGCCACTGCTGTTCACCCGTAGCCTGATACAGCCGGGCCAGGAAACCTGCAGCGATGCCAGGATGGAAGAAGTACTGGTCACCTTCGGGCGCGTTCACGAGGACGTAGCGGATGGGGTCTTCGGGGTCAGTCTCCGTGATAAGTCCACTCCGCTGAGTGGAGACCGTATACAAAACCTCTGGATAGTTGGGCTGATCGTCCATCATCCGCTGCATCCACCGACCGACACCTCGTGCTACGTCCAGTCTGCCAATGAAGAGTGCTGCCTGTCCGCATCCACTGGTCACCCACAAATCTTGCTTCGTCGTGGGCTCTCGTTCAGTGCGACTTGAATAGAATCCACCGCTCTTCTCGTCGTAGAAGTTCATCAGGAAAGCCATCCCACGTTGTCCGAGATCGAACTGCCCAAGGCGCTGTGCCCCCAGGATCACCCAGACATTGAAGTAGGCATAGAAGTAACCGGACGTGAACTCACATCGAGGACCGAAGTCACCATCGGTAGACATTCCCACCTTCCTGATCCAGTCGCACAGTCGGTTGGCCGCATTGGTCTCACCACACACTTGAAACGCCGCAGGAACCTTGTAGTATTCTCCGACGGTCCCGTCACCAAAGCTCCCGTCGTCATGGAGCTGCTTCAAAAGATGTTGGCCACCTCTGTTTCGAGCCTTTTTGTACTTATTCATAGCGTGCCCACAACCCTTTCGCGTCGATCAGTTCACGATGAAATACCCGACTATTTCACGAACAGGCTCACTAGCGCAACCGTCGCTGGCACTCCTTGAAATTGCGCTCTTTGGCGGAAAACGCCATCGTTTGCCATCAAGTGAAGCCTGACTCGCGAGCGAAGGGGAACGCGGAACGAATCACCAACGCGGCGTCGGTTCGGTTGTCGGAGAGTGACAGAAGGTTCACTAGTAATGCGTACTCCGCTCTTCTTCGCTCGCGCGTCAGGCTTCCATGGATGATGCCGCAAAACACCAGCGCAACTTCAAAACTGTCACTTCGCGTTGACGTGTTATCCAGATCGCAACCCTATCTAGATTTTTTTTACCATGAAGTCGTCAACTTCCACTGAGGCCCCCTGCTGCAACAGATTGACTGCGACGAGTAGCTTGATCTTCTTGCGACGTGCCAACACGACACCTTCTAGTCCTCGCAGTGGCCCCTGCATGACGCGCACGTTGTCACCGCTTATTAAGCGGCTTTCTAAGGTCATCGGCTGGCCAGAATTGATCAAAAGATGAATCTTTCGCAAATCCTCAACCAAAGGTCGCGCATCCAAATCCGCTAGTACGTCGACGACTCGATCCGTCTTCAAGGCAATCACACGTTCTTCTTCTGTTCCAAACAAGAAGACATAATTCGCAAACATTGGAACGAGCGATGGCCGCTTATATCCGTGCACCAGTCGGCACTTGGGAAGCAGCGGTAGAAAAAACGGTATGTCACGGCTATGCAACGCACGTGCAACGGCTTTTTCCTGTCGCGACTTTGTTCGCAGTGCCCGCCAAATTCGTTCGGGATGCAAGGCTGCGAACCCATTCAGCAGGTTGTCCGGGACGATGGACACTTCCGCTTCTAAGATTGGCATGGCAGCAACTCCCTTAATGAGCTGATTTGTACGTTCCGCACCGCAGCCAACGGCGAACTACCCCACCCGAACAAACTGAACCCCTGCGGTGAGAGAAAAGAACTGATTGTAAACACTTCTGTACGGATTGCTAGCATTTTCTGCAAAGTGTGGTTCATTGCTCGTTTTCTCCGCTACGACCCATTCATTCCGCACTTGGCTGTCGCAATCGCGCCGAAGTAATCTCCACCAACAACGCCCGGTATTTTCGGGATTCCGGCTTTGCCAGCGCGCACTGCCGGGCTTGGCCGAGTGCCTCATCCAATTCACCTTGCTGGTGCAGTAGACGGGCATACTCAAACCGCCACTCGAACTCGGTTGGCCGCCCCGCAATGGCGCTCTGAAGTTCCACGAGTGCTTCATCCACGCGGCCCATGATGCTGAGCGCCGTGCCACGCAGATAGCGGCTCTCCGGATCCGTCGCAGTGCGGTCCAAGAGCCGCAACATGGCTTCGGCAATCAGGTCTTGAGCCGCAGGCTCGCCGCCCCAATACTGCGTCGCGATCCGCAACATCGCCGCTGGCGACTGTGGCAAAACCGATTGGATCACCACCGCCAGTTCCAACTCGGCCCGCGCGCGCTGAATGATGTCTGCTTCATGCAGGGTCGACAGCAGCAGACTTTGCCGCCAACTGTCGCAGGCCTGGTCAATTCGACCGGATGACAGTTCCAAGATGCCACACGAATACAACAAAGTAGCGTCGCCGGGAGCCAGACTGCGTGCCCGCGATAGATGCAATGCATCATCGCGTTCGTCGCCCACGACGCTCGAAAGCTCAGCCAGGATGTAGTGCGTATGTGGATACCAGGGGCAGGCGTCTCGCGCGCATCGCGTATGGTACCACGCGGGACTCAAGAAAGCCAACACATCCGGATGCTGTCGCAACCGCTCGGCGGCGGAAAAATCCCCCGCCCGCTCCAGATCTCGGACCGCTTGGTAAAGCTGCTCTAATGAGGCGCGGTCCCACAGTTCTTCTGCGGTGGCGTCTATCTGTTGGCGCAAGAGCCTTTCATAAGTTGCCAAACGATATCGTTGCATCCAAAGTTCGGCCAGGGTTCGGTGCGCGTCTGCATCGTCCCAGCGTCGATGCACCGCTTCACCGACAAGATCCTGCCAGAGCCTCAACGGAGCGTCGGTGCGATGTTCCTGAATCTGCTCCCAACGAACCGCATCGAGCGCTTGTTCCACTCCCGCCGCCCGGTGTAATTCAATGCTCCCCAAGGCACACGCGGCAAGCAACAGCGCCGAGACTGTGGCTGCTGTCACACGGTCCACTGGCCAAGCAATCCAGCGATTGGGGCGGTCGACAAGCAGGCGACCGGCTCGACCCACAACGGCGCCGCAAAGCGTGGCCATCAGCAGGGTATTCGCAGCCGTGTAGAGACCAAAATCGAACGAGCCCCCGATGATCTGACTGCCCAGCGTGTAGGTTCCGACCGTTGCGGCCACCGTTTCGGCCCGGCCCGGTTTTCGGAAGAGGATCAAGACGGCTAAAGCAGTCAACAAAATGGCCGCCAACAACAGCATCAATCCCAATATGCCAGCATCAGACAGCGCCTGGATATACTGATTTTCGGCATGGTAAAACCACCGGTTGCCGGTGAATCGTTGCTGAAATGGCACATAGGCAAAGCGGTACGTATCGAGGCCGCTGCCCGACCAGAACGAATCAGGTACGGCTTTCAGCGCGTCCTGCCAGTTTACCAAGCGACCACCTTTCATGATCGCCTCGCGTGATTCCGTTTCCCACAATTCGCAAAACCGTGACTCCACCTCGTCACGAAATCCCAACCAAGCCATCAACAGGCTACCCGCCACCAGGAGAGCGACAAGGATGGCCGCGAAACCACGGTTGCCGCGGCGGAGCAAGACACACGCGGCTGTCGCGCCGGCCCCACCAAACATCGCAAGAATCGACCCGCGCGATGCAGACGAAAACACACCACCAGCAATACACACGATTCCACCCAACAAGAGCAGCTGTCGCCCGTTGAGCTGCGCGACCCAGTGCAAAAACGCGGAAACAAAAATCCCACGAGGCTTGGATCTGGCGAGTCCGTCTCGTCCGAGGTTTTGGAACTCGTCCCATGCTGATCCGCGCCAAGTCATCCAAACGAGAGTACCCAGGCCTCCAGCCAGGCAAAGGTTCAGAAAGCCACCCGCGTTGTTGCGATTCACAAACGGTCCGAAGGGGCTTGTTCCTTTAGTGAGTGGAATTCGCCAGTAAATTTGGCCGTTGCAGGTCATTTTTTGGACGAGTCCAAAGAATGCCAAGGCAATTCCACACACCGTGATCGCAACGCACATCCAAAGCAATGCGCGTGAGTGAGATCCATGTCGGGCGGCCAACAGGCAGGTCGCGGTGGCAAGAATCAACAAAGCCAGATTCGTGCGTGTCGACGCGGCATAGATCGATCGTGGACCCCACCCCGCTTGGTCGCCTCCGGGCGCGCTGCCCGTGTCATCGTTGTGGCCGGAAGTGGTAGAACTGATCAACTGGCCACGCATTTCCGTCGCGTGCGGCGCCAGCCACGCTGCGGCTTGGCCAGAAAGCGGAATCAGCTGGAAGAGGCCCAAGCCGATTCCCAGCAGAAGTGGCCAGCACAAGGTGGGCATCCAGGATTTTGTTGTTTTTTTGCGTAACTGTAGAATAACGTCCACCGCCAACAACACGGCCACCGCTCCGGCAAGCACCCATTGAACTCGTGCCCAAACCCCACCAAAAAACCAGGGGGTAGATACCACCAGACTCAGCAAAACACAAAAAACGAATCCGCTCGCTTGATCCTGTGCGCTCCGGTGGCCAAACGAAGTTCTCATGCGTGCAACCATCGCCACGACCCACACATACTTGAGGTCTGTTGATTTAATCGTGATCCCTCGTAGATTAGACAAGCTGCCCTGTCTTTTACACACAAGTCGGCAGCGCAGGGGATCGGTGTGTTGAAAAATTCAATATTTGCGGACAATCAACATATCCAGGCCGACAAAGTTAGGCCGCAAATATTGAAAATTTGAATACCCAACCCCTAACTCAATTAACGCACCATTTTCAAATACGCAACCGCGACCTGAAAGTAACGTTGGTCGAATGCGGTAGTCGTCCAATTCGGCAGTGGTCCCGGTCCAAATTGTGTAGAATAGACAAGATACCAGCATACACAAGATTCAAACACGTGTCAGACGATCTCAGTCAACAAGCGTCATGAGCAACCAGCCCCGAACATCCACAACCCCCATCGCGGCCCCGCCTTTTCTCCGTCGGCCAATGTTGATGTTCGTGCTCCTCATCACCATCTCCGGCTGCCAGCAGCAGCCCCAATACGACGCCGATGATGCCATCCCGGAATCCTCCATCGATTTATTTTCGCCGATCGACGGCGCGTTGATTCGGGAAACCTGGGACGTTCACACCATCGGTAAATCGAAAGTGGGCCATCGTCGCGTGCGTGACTACCAGATAGGCGAGCCGCCCAACCACAAGATCCGCCGTCTGGCCGAGGACTTCCTGCACATTCGGCGGTTCGGCCAGATTTCCGAACAGTCCCTGAAAATGGTCAGTCTCGAGAGCTCAACCGGTGAAGTGCTGCAATTGGCCTACGAAGTTGAATCTGGCGGCCAGTCGCGCCGTTTCACAGGACATATCCGCGGTGATCAGCTCTTGCTGCATTCATCGGGCAGCGGCGATTCTAAGTCAAAGACACTGACTTGGTCACCCGACAATGGCGGCTTCTTTGCCGTTCAGAATTCTCTAACGCAGCGGCCACTGCAACCTGGTGAACGCCGTACGGTGAGCGTTTTTCTCCCGATCGTGGATCGCGTCGGCCGATTGGACCTCGTGGCGCATGATTTCGAAGACACGGAACTCCTTAGCGGCCGCCGCCGCCTGCTCCGCGTCGAGGTCCATGCTGGAGACAACGTAAACGACGAAATCTATTGGATCGATGAGCACGGAGAAATCATAAAATTCGCCCACAATTCAACCATCGACACGACCTATCGGGCCGATGAGTCGGCGGCGATGCGCCCCAATGACACGACGGTCATCGACGTAGCGCTCGATGTACGCGTCCCTCTGGAAAAACCGTTTCCCGCTGCCAGACAGATGAAACGAGCCGAATACCGTGTCACGCTCGCGCGAGACAAACCGGCGGAACTTTTTGCGACCAGCGACTTTCAGCAAGTCATCGCCGAATCGGACCGCGTTGCACGCTTGATTGTCACGGCGTCCAATGCCGGTCGCGACAACCTCAACAGCCGTACTACGTCACCGCAGCCAACCGACTCCGACCTGCTGCCCAACCACTGGATTCAAAGCGATGACCCGCGCGTGAGGGCATTGGCCGAAGCTGCGGCCGGATCTCGCGACGATCCCGGCGAGATTGCGCTCGCGCTCGAACAGTACGTCCACCGCACAGTCAGGACGGTGGACTTTCGCCAGATCCTCGCCAGCGCAGCGGAAGTAGTCCGCCAACGTCGTGGGGATTGTAGCGAGCAAGCCGTGTTGTTGGCCGCCGCCTGCCGTGCTCGAGAAATCCCGGCACGGGTTGTGGTGGGATTGGTTTATGCCCCACAACAGACGGCATTTCTGTATCACATGTGGAACGAAGTCTGGACAGGCGATCGCTGGCTCCCGCTGGATGCCACGTTAGGCCAAGGTCTTGTTGGCCCAGATCATATCAAGCTCACCGATGGGAGCCTGTCCGAGAAAACTGCTTACGAATTGCTGTCAGCAGTCAACCGTGTTGTCGGCCAGTTGGGAATTGAGCTATTGAGCACGGATGACGGGTCAGGTCTTGACTTTTGACTTTGGGGCGTGACAAATTATTCGCATCGCGACACAACCATTGCCCAAAAGCTAAAAGTCAAGACCTGACCCCAGCCAACCTCATGAAGAAGGTAAACCTCGCCCGGAATAAATCGAAGGTATCTCCTTAGCCAATTGCAGCAACGACAAAGGTCTGACGCGGTGGCAGCTTGATTCGGTAGCAGGGGGTCGGCGTGTTCAAAAATTCAATACATGCGGCGAAACTGCGAACCTTTGAAGTTACTTCGGGCCGCATATATTGAACTTTTTGAAGACCCGACCCCTAGCCGAACCGCGTCGCATGCCATTTCGCCAATCATCACCCAGCTGCTCTCAATTCAGATTACTGCAATCCGCTAAAGTGTTACCATCGGATGAGATGCTGTCACTGCCACCTTCAAATGACTGCCTCTGAAACCAAACCTGAACTCTCCCTTCACCGCTTTCTGACGCCCACCCCGGTCAGTATGGCAACTGCCAGACACACCAACAACACGGTCGCGGGTTCCGAGACCTGGCCGACCGCAGAGTCGCCGTCCCATGTCGGCACAACATGACTGCCATATCCTGTCGGCAGATAGTTGTCAGCCAGACTAACGAAATCCGTGATGTCGACGGTCAGGTTGCCATCTAAATTGCCATGGGCCCAGGGATGCGGAGCATTGTCCCCATCGGGATCAAAATGGGCAGCGAGTGTGTCGAAGTCAGTGATGTCGACGTCGCGATCCAGATCGGTATCGCCGCTCTGCCCGAAGCTATACACATATGCTGCACCCGCGTCGACTTTGCCCGTCAAATTATGGAGCGGTGCGCCGACAACAGCCTGATTGTTACAAAGTTCGACCGAGAAACCATATTCATCGTCCCCCGCGCCGTCGCTGAAAAAAAGCTCCTCGATTAATTCGCCGGTTATCGCGCTGTAGACAAAGGCTCTGTTGCTGGGTTCGTCGTACGGGTTTTCATTGCCCGGTGCTCCAACAATAACCAAATTGTCGAGGATATCGACCGCGTAGCCGAAATCGTCTCCATCAAAACTAGTAGGCGGGGTAAGCTTCATTTCCACACCCGAAACCAAATCTCTAACGTACGCAGCTCCTTGGCTAACACCTCGTTGTGGAGCACCGATGGCCACCCGCGTTTTGTCAATCGCCACGGACCAACCATATTCGTCGCCGCCGCTGCTATCCGACGGTGTCAGAATCGTCTCGATCGCCGTTAAGGTATCGTAAACGTAGGCAGCTCCGGGACGGCCAGTGAATGCCGGGTCGATATTGTTATTGGGAGCTCCCACGACGGCCAAACCGGAACCCTCGTCGATGTCGACAGAGTATCCAAAGTCGTTGCCAGCGATTCCATCCAAGGCGGTGTATTTTTGCACTTATGTGCCCGTGGAAACGTTCATCAAGTACGCCGCACCTGCGATTGTGCCACCCTGGGTAGCCCCGACCATCGCCGAGTTTCCGTCCTGTGCCAATGAGAACCCAAATTCGTCGCCCGACGCGGAATCCGTGGGCGTAATATTTCCTAACCCATTTTCCACGCCCGTCACGACGTTAAAGGAGTAGATCCCTCCCGGCGGCGGGGTGCCCAAAGCCGTATCGCCTGGCGCTCCTACCACCGCTGTGTTGCCGCTGATCGAAACGACGGATCCAAAGTAGTCACCGGTCGTGACACCCGGGACGGTAAGTCGATGGGTTTGCTGCATTGTCGTCATATCGAAAAGGTAGGCGGCACCCGGAGCCAAGGAAAACTTTCCGGAAATCGCGGTCCCGTCGTCCACGTCCACTAACCAACCAAAAAAATCATCCGCTGTTTCGTCGCTGGCGGTAATTTTTGCGATTTCATTGACGAACGGCACGGCAAACACGCGCTGCTCATACATGCCCGCGCAAACGCCGAGCAACATGCATACAGCAAAAGATCTACGAAAAAGTCCGCATCATCGAAACCTGACGCGCCCATCATTAGTTCCTCATCCAATTTTCGTTAATTTCATTCTCGAGTCAGATTGACTCAGAAAATATCCTGGTTCTCAGACTCTCTCTGTCTGGGAAACCACATGAATTGCAGACACTGCCTGCTGGTGGGAGGTGGAGCCTCCGATGACCGTGCGTTCCCAAGAGCGACTGGGAACCAGAAAATCTGCCGCACTCCGTGGCACTAATTCTTCATCATTCTGCCCCTTCATCATTTCATCTAACCATTCTGCCGCATATCGACGGCAGAATTTTTCGCGTTATCCAATCATCATTTCATCTAACCATTCTGCCGCATATCGACGGCAGAATTTTTCGCGTTATCCAATGAGTTGGTCCGAGCTTTTGTGGCGTCGGAAAGCCCCACCCAGCGGACAAACCCAGCACAGCACCGGCAAGCCGATCAACAGCAGTGCCATACTACCTGGCTCTGGAATGCTGAACAGATACGCGGCACCCGCATCGGCTGCGCCGGTCAAATCATGAAACGGTGCCCCGACGAGCGCTTGTTTGTCCCACAACGCCACCGAAAATCCGTACTCGTCGGCGGTTCCACAATCAGAACAAACTAGTTCTTGTATCAGAGCGCCCGTGTTCGCGTTGTAAAGATAGGCTTTGTTCTCCGCTCTCCAATTTGGGTGCTCATCCGCCGGTGAACCCACAAGTACGAAATCACCGGAAATATCGACCGCGTAGCCAAAGTCATCCCCAGCCTGGCTTGTCGGTGGTGGCGTCAGGATGAGTTCCGTGGGAGTGCCGCCCGTAAGCGTATAAACATAAGCCGCTCCGGTGCCGACACCTCCGTTCGGCGCACCAACAGCGACCTTATTCCCGTCGATGGCCGTCGACCAGCCGAATTCGTCACCGTTGGCCGACGTCGACGGCGTAATCTTTGTCTCCGTGCCAAACGCACCCCCCGAGATGTCATAAACATAGGCAGCTCCTGGCCCAGTATTGCTTGGAATGGTTTCGTCGTTCGGAGCCCCAATGACCACGTTATTTCCAGAGATGTCGACCGAGTAACCAAAATTATCGCCAACATCTCCGTCAGACGCCTGACCGTTTGCAATTTGTCCACCGGTAGCGGTGTTTATCAGATACGCGGCGCCTTGGCTGCCACGATTGGTCGCCCCGACCACTGAGGTGGTGCCGTCCAACCCTAGCGAAAACCCGTATTCATCACCTAACACATTGTTTGACGCTATTCTTAACATGGAGGTCCCGAGGGAGACATCAAATGTGTACACCCCGCCAGAGGGCATCGCCGAGCTCGGGTCCGTATTACCGGGCGCTCCGGCCAGTGCGGTATTTCCGTAAATGGCAACGGAAGATGCATAGAAGTTGTCGAAGATGGTGCCGCTAGGTGTGGGAAGTATCGTCTCCGTAAACGACGACATCGTGTCGTACAGGTAAGCGGTACCGGGTTCAAAAGGAAAATTACCCACAATGGCATTGCCGGCATCCATATCAACATACCAGCCAAAAACATCGTCAGGATCAGAATTACTCGCCGTTAACTTTGCGATTTGCGCAATCGGTGTTGCAAAGACACTTACTTGGGTTACGGTGAAAAGAATCACCAAGAAACAAAATAACTCCCTTAGAAATTTCAGCGTTCGGTAATTCATTAGCTATACTCCCGGTGGTTAGTTAGAGAAAAAATTCACTTAAAAATTGGTTCGAATGGCAAACAATCCTGCTACGGTGTCGCCGGACTTGTCGGAACACGAGGCCCTCTATTTCGCCCGCGGCGACCAACGACATCCCCAGCCAACAGCGCCGACAGCGCCGAGGCCGAATTAATCTCGTCGGACTGCCCAAAATCTTCGGCCGCCTCAGCAGCGACGTCATCCGTCTGAATTGGCGCGACCATGACCATCCATGCCAGTGCACCAAACGCTGCAACAAGGCCGATGCCCAAAGTAATTTTCCAAATTCGAAGCATTGGTTTCTTCATCCCCATGTGTCTCCGTGTTCTTAAAGGCTCAAGTAGTGGATCCGTCAATTCTAATTTGTCGACATATGCCGTTAGGGTGGTAAACGCAACCCAAGGCATTTGAGGGCATGTCCCCCCAACAACTACATTCTCCGATGAAAGCTCCACAACATAGCACAAATTGCTAGCCACGTCAATCCCGCACTGCCCGGCTCCGGCACGAAGTCAACATAACCGGACGCGGACTGACCGGTCGAAGCGATATTGTACCTCCCCAACACTCGCTGCTGAGCTCCGTTCAAAAAATTGTCAAGTGTTGCGTCGATATTTCCTTGATTGGTAGCCCCGCCCGTCGTATCGCCGAGAAGGGCCATCCCAACGCCTGTCAGAAAAAGCTGATTAACCTGCTGAGTTGCCGGTCCCGTAGTGACCAGGGTATCCTTGCTGGAGTCCGTTGGATCATTGGAATCATACTGGACTCCGACACGTCGCAAATTGTAAGTTTCCGTCGTTCCCGTAAAGTCACCGACCAGCGTGGGACCGATGACGCGGGTACTTTCTGTCTCCCCAGGCAAATCGAGCCAACGTCTTTCGTAGTCGATATCAAACAGACTAAAAAAAGTCAGGTTACCCGGCTGACGAGGAGTTGTGGCAGCCAAGCCAAAGTAGATTCGGTTTCCTTTCTCCTGGTTGAAGGGCGAAGCGGGATCGGCGACTCCGCGCCAGGAAGGAAAGCCTGTCACAACGGTTTCCTTGGGATCCAGTTTACCCGCGCCAACGGTTACGTATGCCGCGGGATTGTCGCTCCGATCCGTGGCCGTCGGCCCAACACCACGTAGCGAATTGATGGCGTTGCCGACATAGGTATCCCAATTTGGTGAGCCAAACTGGTTGGGAGCAAATGCTGGAACGACATTCAGTGTAATGTTCGCTTGCACAGCCCCGCACATGACCAGGACCGCAACAACAGTGAACAGGATGTGTTTCTGTTTTTCCATTAGCTATCCTTCTCCATTAGTTATCCTTCTCCATTAGCTATCCGTCAGTCTCAATGTTTCCCTGAGTGCTGCAAACCAACCGCTGTCCAACGACTAGTGGTGAATCTACTAAAAAAGCATTAGGAACAAAACTACCAAGATCCGAACGAGACTATCACTACGTCCGCCAGGAGAATCATTCCTAATGCCTTTCAAGGGTTTTGAATTAATTTTCTAAGTCAGTAGCTATGCGCCTAACGTTACGTTCGTGGTTCGTACGTGACATTCTTATCCAGTCACTTCATCTATCATAAACACCGGATTGTGAACTGTCAACCAATCGGAGAAAAAAGGGCCGACTATCGGCATTTCTGCCGAATCGCTGTAGAATGGCAACCTGATTAGTGGAGCTAAGTCATTTCTCGGCAGTTGTTTATGCGGTCCAATGTTGTTTGCGTAGTCCACCAAACAGAAACAGCCACCCTAGCCAAACATAGGCTGCGAGAATTTCTGCCGAAAAACTATTGTCTCCATAGGTGACAAACAGCCATTTCACGGTTAGAATGCGATAAGCAAACTGGGGAAGACCCTCTAATGTCGCTGGGTGCAGGACGGGGGCGGATGGCCGACAAAGTCATCCATCTGAGTGATGAACTGGTGAGCCACGCCATCCGGTAAATATATGGCTCTGTCACTCACTTGACCAAGTCAGGCCAAGGGAAGGCATGGCTTCGATCAAGTACTCATCAACCTTACCAGAATCTGTGTTCTGGCGATCCTCAGATGAACTGGGGATTTAACAAATAAAGCAAGGATGAAACGATGATCGCAACACGGAATGGCGCACTGCAAGAAACAGCACTGTGTCACCCAAGAGCACGGAGTGTGCGCTAAAACTTCCCATCCAGATTGTTGTTCCGACCTTCGTTTTGTCCATGCGGTGTCCGTAAGGGAGGAATCCTCAGGTAGGCAATCCCGCTCTACGGGCGAATCTCACACAGCTGAGGTTACCCTGCCGTGAAATCTGAACTGTGCTATAACGCTTGGCCGATTTCAACAACGACGGAGGTCTGAAGAGGTGCAGCTTAATACGGTAGCAGGGGGTCGGCGTGTTCAAAATTCAATCATGTGTGGCGAAACCGCGAACCGTTTGAAGTTACGTCGTGCCGCACAAATTGAACTTTTTGAAGACCCAACCCTAGCCGAACCGCGTCGGATGTCATTTGGCCAATCACCTTGACCTTGCTGCTCTCAAGTCCGTTGAACTCTAAAACCTGAAACACGCATCCCGAAACCCAAATCCCACAACACCGATCACCGAATTGGTCGACACTCACTGCCACTTGTGCCCCGGACTTGACGATGGTCCTCAGACCGAAGATGAGTCCCTCCAAATCTGTCAGCTCGCCTGGCACGAGGGGATTCGTGTGATTGCGGCCCTGGCACACCAGAACGATGCGTACCCTGACGTGACGCCCGCGCGGATCAAACGGTCGGTGGAGCAACTCACCACGCAACTCGACAGGCTGGACATTCCCTTGCAGCTAGTTCCCACGGCCGAAGTAATGATTTGCGCGGATACCATGGAGCAATGGCACACCGGCGGTTTGTTGAGCTACGGAGATCAAGGCCGCTACATCCTGCTGGAGTATCCCCACGGATTGTTCCTGGACATTCGCCAACTCGCCGCCGAATTGGTGCACGAGGGAGTCCGGCCGGTGATCGCGCACGCGGAACGTTATCCGGAGCTCCTGCACGACGCGGCGTCTGTGGAACAGCTGATCCAGGTTGGCTGCCTGATCCAAGTCACTTCTCGCAGCATAGTGGAACCCAACAACCGTCAGGATGACCGCGCGTTACGCAACTGGTTTCGCCGCGACTTGGTCCATGTTGTCGGGACCGACGCCCACTCACCACGCCACCGTCGGCCCGTGATGGCCACCGCGTTTGAACGCGTTTCCCGCTGGACCAACGCTGCCCTGGCACAACGTATTTTTCACGAAAACGGACTCGCAGTGCTGCACGGCAAAACGGTGGGCCCTCTGCGAGCCGCGCCAACCCGCCGACCTTGGTCATTCATGTCCGTGATTCGGTAATTCGGTAGTCCCACAGACCTATAGACCCAATCCATGAAACAGATCCAACCCCTAAACCAAACCGAACACTGGAACGACCTCGAACCCGCCGCTAATTCTCTGGATTCACCGGAGGGCATCGATTATTGGGCCATCCTGCAGCGGGGCAAATGGGTCGTCTTGGCTTCTGTTTTCTTGGGAATGGCGATGGGGTACCTCTACTACAGCAGCGCACAGCCCGTTTACAAGTCCACTGCCCGGATCCTGATCGAACGGCGCCAACCCGCCTTGCCGCTGCAATCTGTCGAGGGGACATCCAAAACAATCAACTTACTCCAAGAATCAATCAAGCACCCGCTCGTCTTTGCCAGCCGGACCATCGTCTCCCTGGCGATCGAGAAACATCAGCTCGCCTCGCTGACTTCTTTCGTAAATGAAAATGAAACAGGTAATGAAACAGGTGTCGAAGAGAGGATGGATCCCGCGGGTGCAATTATCAATAACTTGGTCATAGAACCTGCCGACAAGGGCAAAATCGGACCCATCTACGATATCACGCTACAAGGGGCAAATGCCCAGGGCCTGCCCCGCATCATTAGGGCCCTGGTAGAAACTTATCGCGATTTTCTCGAGTCGACCCTTCAGGACGTAAATCGGGACACGCGTGAACTGATTGTCCAGGCCAAGGACGAGCTAATGCGTCAACTCGCCACCAAAGAGGCGGAACACGAAACATTTCGGCAAACCGCGCCTCTCATGTGGAAAGATGGTGTGGCTACGAATCTGCACCAGGACCGACAGGCCGATATCGAAACGGAACGTTCCCAAGTCTTGATCGAGATGAGTCAATTCAAATCAGATCTCGAAAACGCCTTGGCCGTCATCGAGAGTGGAGAAAACCTTGACGCCTTGAAATTGATTGCCCAAGCGGCTCAAGAATCAAAAATGATGGCTGACGCACGCATCTTGTCGGTGGTGCGCGAAAACGGCGAACTGTTACCCCTGTCGTTGCAGGAGGTGGAACTCAGATCCCGTTTTGGTCCCGATCATCCTCGCGTCAAATCTGTCGAACGCCGCATATCGCACGTAAAGGACTTTTATCGCAACGTTTTGGGATACGACCTGGACGATAATGATCGTGATTTGAACGCCGGTGGAACGCCCCGAACACAGAAACTTCTCGATACGTATCTGGCGAGCCTGAGCCTGAAATTGCATCAGCGCGATCAGCGCCTGATTTATTTGAACGAGCTGTTCGAAGAGGAGCAGCGCATCTCAAAGGACCTGGCGGTGCACCAGGCACGCGATCAACATTTTCGTAATGAGATTGTACGTTTGCAACAGTTGTTTGACGTGGTGGTTAAGAGCCTGGAAGAAATCAGTCTGGTCAAAGACTACAGTGGCCATAACTTCCAGGTCCTGGCCCCTGCCGAAATCGGTTTTAAAATAGCTCCCAGTGCATTTAAGATATTCGTGATAACCTTGTTCCTGAGTACCCTCGTCGGTTTTGGCATCGCATACATTATAGACTTCTCGGACCAGAGCTTTCACACCCCGTCGGAGATCGCCAAATACTTGGAGTTGCAAGTCGTGGGTCATATTCCGCGGTTTCCGGAACATCCGGAAACAGTTGATGGGTCGTCACTATCCTCTAGCTTGGTTGCCGTCCATCGACCGCGCTCGGCCCTGGCCGAAGCGTATCGCACAGTCCGCACAGCGCTGTTTTTCAATTCCCGCGGCCGGCAGCATCAGGTGATTCAAGTCACCAGTCCGACTCCAGGGGACGGCAAATCCACCTTGTCGGCCAATCTGGCCACCACGATTGCCAATTCGGGTAAGTCCGTGCTGCTGCTGGATGCCGACTTTCGCAAGCCCGTCCTGCACAAGCTGTTCAACCTGTCCACCGAGGTGGGCCTGGCCTCAGTCGTCGACGGGCAGGTGGAACCAAAGGAGGCATATCAGCAGGTCGCTGAAATTCCAAATCTCACGTTGATGGCCTGTGGACCGCGACCCGACAATCCCTCCGAGTTGCTGTCATCGCTTAGCTTCCGAGAAAACCTAGAATACCTGCGGGAGCAATTTGATTTTGTGATCGTCGACACTCCGCCACTGCTAGTCGTTAGCGAAGCCGGTGCGGTTGCCGGCCAAGTGGACGGCGTCATCCTCACCTTAGTCATTGACAGGAATACGCGACCTGTCGCCCGGCACGCCTGTGACGTGCTGCGCGAGGTCGGCGGTGACATTGTCGGTGTCGTCGTTAACAGGGTCTCCGGACAAAAGACCGGTTATGGCTCCTACGGATACGGATACGGATACGGGTATCAGTACGGCTACGGATACGGGTATCGGTACGGCTATGGTTCCTCATCCGGATATGGAACTGGATACGGGGACGACTCTGACGAGCCCGACAAGCGAAAGCTCGTGCGTACTGCGATATCCTCAAACGATGCGTCACCCAACGGCA
>Ga0310123_10001352_pt1 | contig 20452 bp, 14 predicted proteins | sample CB6_AW_1057_MG_FD_203505 | JGI IMG/M metagenome (GOLD analysis project Ga0310123, IMG submission 203505) | Marine microbial communities from Western Arctic Ocean, Canada - CB6_AW_1057 | ecosystem: Environmental > Aquatic > Marine > Oceanic | place: Canada: Western Arctic Ocean | collected... | reverse complement strand
GAATTCGTGACCCGGCCGCTGATCTTCAGCGGAGACCGGCTGGTCATCAACTACTCGACATCGGCCGCCGGCGGGGTCTGGGTCGAGATCCAGGATGCCGACGGGAAATCGATCAAGGGGTTTGCCCGGTCCGACTGCCACGAGGTCTTCGGAGACGAGATCGAACGGGTCGTGACCTGGAAGGACTCCGGCAGCGTATCCCGACTCGCCTCGCAGCCGATCCGGCTGAGGTTCATTCTGAAAGACGCCGACCTGTTCTCATTCCGTTTTCGTTGAGAGACCGTGGACCGGAAACGCCTCAGGGCATCAGTTGTGAGATGGGCGTGCGGTTTTCGACCAGCGCAGACAGTTCTCTCGGGAAGCTGCTGTTGACCCGAAACTGGCCCACGTCGATCAGGCTCTGCATGACGGTCGCGTGGAACTGCGGGAGTGAGACCGGAAACGCCCCGGGTTCCCCGCCGTTGGGTGCAGCTTTTCCCACGACCTGCCCCATCCTCAGGTCGCCTCCGGCAAACGCCAGGGTGCACAATCGTGGCCAGTGGTCACGTCCGCCTTTCTTGTTGACCCTGGGCGTGCGGCCAAAATCGCCCGAGAGGATCAGCAGGATCTTCCTGGAGAGTCCCCGCTGGGCCACGTCTTCCAGGAACGTCGAGACAGCCTGGTCGGCAGTCCGTCCGAGCATTTCCATACCCGTCACCATGCCCGGGTTGTTCTTGTCGGCATGCATGTCCCACCCCGGGCTGTGAACGGTCACGAACCGGCAGCCGGCCTGGCACAACCGCCGGGCCATCAGCATCTGCTTGCCCAGCGGGGACGGCTTGAACTTCTTGAAGCCCACCGGGATATGACTGGTGTCGTATCGCCGGAGCAGGGCGGGATCTTCCCGGGAAATGTCCAGGGCAGTGGATGCGCTGCCGAGCAACAGATCGACTGCCTGGTCGTTGAACTTCGACGAGCCGCCGACCGAGGCGATCATCTCGTGTCGACGTTTCCACTGGTCCAGCGACGCCAGCAACAGACGACGGTCGGCAAACCGGTCCTGGGGAATGTGCAACGACATGTTCTCCAGGATCGCGGTCCTGTTGCCCGGCTCGAACGGTGAAAAGGGCGAGCCGAGTGCGCCGGCCCACGAGCCTCGGCGAACACGAGTCAACTCCTGCCGATACTGCGGGTCGGTCTCGGGCGTGGTGAGCAGGCTGTAGATCGGCATGCCGGTCCGTGGGCTGTTCGTACCGGCCAGCTTGGCATAGAGCGACCCCATGCTGAAACCGGTCTTCCGCTCACCGGTCGGGTCGGTACCGCCGGTGAGGACCATGACATGAGCCTTGACGTGATCGGTATTGCGATGGTGAAACGACCGCACGACCGACATCTCCTCCGCGTGCCGGGCCAGCCGCGGAAAAGTACCGCCAAAGGTGACTCCCGGAATCGTCGTCGCCACTTCGCCCGTCTGGCTGCGAATTTCCGGCGCGGCACCCATCATCGGATCAAACGTCTCGATGTGGCTGGCTCCTCCGGAGAAATAAAGGAAGACGATCGAGATGTCCTTGACGAAGGGAGTCTCCACGGCCTGGGCCGCCTCGAGCCGCAGCATGTCGGCCAACGACAGCCCGCCGACCGTACAGGTACCGGCCTGCACGAACGCTCGGCGAGTCATCCCCTGCCGAGGAGTCGAGTTATTGTCCGAAAAAACAGTCAGCATGGGTCCTGGTCCAAACCGAAGCAGATTCCGGTGCCCCGCTGCTGATTGTACTCCCAGAGAACCCGCTACACGAATCCCAGTTCCAACCTCAGGACGAAATCCGCCGTGCCCGTCCCTGGTCGCGACGGCAACAACACCGCTGAGGGGGCACTTCCCAGTAGATCCCCATACGGTCTCTAGCGTAACATACGGTTGAGCCCCAAATCAGACGTGGCGTGCCCCACAGGCCCCGACAGATGCACCGCTCCCCACCAACACCATCGCACCCACTGGTCTCGCGGCGGAGTGCCGTTCAGGCCGGGACACTCGGATTGCTGGGCCTGGGGATCAACCAGGTCGAAGGCCTCAAGGCGGCACCCTCCACCTCGCAGCCCTCGTCCGGATTTCGCCGCTGCATCTACATCTTTCTCTCGGGTGGACTGGCCCAGCAGGACAGTTTTGACCTGAAGCCGGATGCTCCGGTTTCGATCCGTGGCGAATTCCGCCCTGTCGCCACTCGAACTTCCGGTGTCACCATCTGCGAGCACCTGCCCGGCCTCGCCCAGCGGAGCCATCTGTGGTCGACCTGCCGATCGATGACTCACTCGACCAACGGCCACACGCTCGGCCACTACTTCATGCTCACCGGCCGCTCGGTCAAGAACCTCGGGTTTCGTGGCGACCGGCAACCGCGGCCCGGCGACTACCCCTCGATTCTCTCGACCGCAGGCTACGCGGTGAAGAATCACCCGCAGGTGCCTCGCGAAAACAACCAACTGCCGACGGCGGCCGTCGTCCCCGAGACACTGATTCACTGGTCAGGCGGAACGATCCCCGGCCAGTTCGGCGGCCAGATGAGCTATCGGCACGACCCGTGGTTCATCGAAGCGTCCCCGTACCACAACATCCAGCGAGGAGCGTACCCCGAGTACAACTTCCCGAACCTCGGCCTGCCGTTCCGGGAAGAGGATCGAGTCTTCCGGGCACCCAACCTGACCTTGCCGCACAGCCTGACCTCGTCACGCTTCACCCGGCGACTCGACGTGCTCCGCAATATCGAACGTCAGCAACGGCACCTCGACGAGGCCGCCTCGGCCCGCAGCTTCGGTCGCCTCCGCGACGGGGCGATTTCGCTGCTGAACGACCCCAAGGTGCGACACGCCTTCGATGTCACCAACGAGAAAGACACCGAGCAGATCCGTTACGGCCGCAACAGCTACGGCTGGTCGTTGCTGATGGCCCGTCGCCTGATCGAGGCGGGTGTGCCGCTGGTGCAGGTCAACCTCGGCAACAACGAGACCTGGGACACCCACGGCGACGCCTTCCCGCGGTTCAAGCAAAAGCTGTTTCCGCCAACGGACCGGGGCCTGTCGGCTCTGCTCGATGATCTGCACGATCGAGGCCTGCTCGAATCGACCCTGATCGTGATGGCCGGCGAATTCGGGCGGACCCCCAAGCTGGAAACCAACCGGCACTACAAGTTGCCGGGCCGGGATCACTGGGGCGCGGTGCAGACAGTGTTTTTCGCCGGGGGTGGAACCCGAGGCGGAACGGTGATCGGCTCCTCAGACAAGATCGCCGGCTACCCCGCCGCCAATCCGCAAAAGCCCGAGAACCTGGCCGCGACGATCTATCATTCACTGGGCATCCCCGACGACGCGGCTTGGTACGACGACCTGAACCGACCGCACAATATCTACCACGGCGAGCCGATTTCCGATCTGTTCTGACCGAGCCGGGAACCGACGACGCTTCAGCCAAAGAGATGAACCCCGACGGTGGGGATCGTTGGACCGGGAGAGGCTCTCAACACAAGTCGGAATTCCGCGGCTTCACATCAGGGACGCAGCGGCATGAAGGCTGAGATGATCCCGCTCTTGATCGTGTTGGTTGTTGGGCTTGTCGGAGGGACCCTGATCAACATCGCGTTCGTCCTGATCGTAATGAAGGGCGGAGTGCACAAGGCGCTGAGAAGGACCGCGGACGGGCGAATGCCGCTCGCAACCCGATTCATGCTGGCTGGCGCTTCGTTCGGCGTCATTGCCTCTCTCGCCACAATGTACGTGCTCCTCATTGGTGAATGGCCATTCCGCTGAACAGGCGTTGAGTTGTCTCACCGAGATCCCGGCGACTTCCGTCCGGGACCTGGCCACCAGGACATCTCTCGAACTTCTCGAAAAGCGGACCGGGCATGAGCAACGAGCCGCTGTCACGTCCTCGACTGAAACAGGCCATCGGCGGGCTGGGCTTCCTGTCTCTGGCGTTTGGATCGATGATCGGGGTCGGCTGGATCACGGCCCTGGGCGACTGGTTCCAGCACGCGGGGCCCGGCGGCACGATGCTGGCGTTTGCCGCCGGCGGGCTGCTGATGATCCTGATCGGGTCCTGCTACGCGGAACTGACCCCGATGCTGCCGGTCACCGGCGGCGAGGTGGCCTACGCCTACCGGGCCTTCGGCACGGGCAAGGCGTTCCTGGTCGGCTGGTTCCTGGCATTCGGGTACCTGGCGGTATCGGCCTTCGAAGCCGTATCGATCGGCATGGTCCTGGCGTACCTGTTTCCGCAACTGGATGTGTGGCCGCTGTACGAGATCGGCGACTGGACCGTCTATGCGCCGCACCTGGTACTGGCGTTCCTGTTCACGGCGCTGATCACGACGGTCAACTTCCTGGGCGTCGGCGTTGCCATGCGACTCCAGGTCATCCTGACCGGACTCCTGGTGGTCTGCAGCCTGCTGTTCGTGGCCGCCGGGATCGGGCAGGGCAGCGCCCGGCACCTGGTGCCCCATTTTTCCGGTGGTTCTCTGGCCGGGACCTGGAAGGGGATCCTGGTCGTCTTCGTGATGGCACCGTTCATGTTTGTCGGTTTCGACACGATTCCACAGGCGGCCGAAGAACGGGCCCCGGAACAATCGGCCAGGCGGCTGGGACTCTACATCGTCCTGGCGATCATCGGCTCGACGGTCTTCTATGTTCTCGTGGTCCTGGCTGCCGGCATGGTGACCCCCTGGCAGAACCTGGTCAAAGAGAAACTGCCGACTGCCACGGCGTTCCGGTCGGCCTTCGAGTCGCCGGCACTCGCCAACCTGGTGCTGTCCGCCGGCGTGATCGGGCTGCTGACAAGCTGGAACGGGTTCTTCCTCGCAGGAACCCGGGTGTTGTTCTCGCTGGGTCGCGCCCGGATCATTGACTCCCGGTTCGGTGAGATTCACTCCCGTTACGGAACTCCGATTCGAGCCACGCTCTTCAGCGGATTGGTCACAGCCATGGCTGCCTGCCTGGGTCGCGGGGCACTGCTGGCGTTCGTCAACGTCGGATCGTTCTGCATCTCGGTGGCATTCGTCGGCGTGGCCCTCTCCCTGCTTCGCCTGCGGAAGATCGCACCGGACCTGGAACGCCCCTATCGACTGCCTGCCGGGGAATGGGTGGCCCGTTGCGCGGCGACGGGTTCGTTGCTGGTCGTATTGGCGATGGTAATCCCGGCCAGCCCCGCCGTTCTCAAACCCATCGAATGGGCAATTCTCGCCGTCCTGTGCCTGTGCGGAATCGTCTTCTGGATCAGCGGACGTGGTCAACGAGACACGATCACCGAGGACGACCGGGCCGGGCTGATTCTTAACAACCAGACACCGACAATCGAAAGCAACACGACAACAAACCGGTAGTCAGAATGAGGCATGGAGAAAATGGAATTCGAAGAACTGAGAACACGACTGCTACCACTCGACATGGCCTGCGTCTGTGACGCCAACAAGGCACTGCGTGCGGCCGATTCCCAGGTGGAGGCGTTTCGAGTCGCCGACTCGGGCCTTCGTCCAATACGCAGCGGCCTGAAGCTGGTCGGTCGAGCCCATACCATCAGTTGCCACAACGACTTTCTGACGGTGATCAAGGGACTGCGTGACGCCGTGGCCGGTGAAGTCCTGGTGATCGATTCTCAAGGAAGCGATCGAGCGGTTTCCGGTGGGATGTTTCCGACCGAGGCGATCCGCAAAGGCCTGGCTGGCATCGTCATCGATGGCCCCTGCCGTGACACGCAAACCGTCGGGACCCTCGAGCTCCCGTACTACGCCCGCTCCAGCACCCCCTACGCCGGCACGACGACTCACCTCGGCGAGACCCAGGTCCCGGTCACCTGCGGCGGGGTCGTCGTCAATCCCGGCGATGTCGTCCTGGGCGACGACGACGGGATTGTGATCGCGACGGTCGAGCAACTGGCTGCAGCGGTGCCGATTGCCGAGGAGATCCAGCGGACCGAAGAAATCATGCAAGGCCGCATGGCAGAGGGAACGAGCCTGCTGGAGATGCTGAACTTCGAATCGCATTGTGCGGCCCTGGAAGCCGGCGAACCCAGCAGCCTGCAGTTCATCGTCTGAACACCACCACTCAACCGGTACTCGCCGATGACAACTGCCGCAATCGCATGGCGATCGCCGTCAGGCAGACCGCCCACAGCAGGCCGAATTCCAGCGGTGCAACGGCCAGGTTCGACGGCATCACCAGTGACAGCGCGAAAAACAGGAACGCACACAGGTAACACTGGCCCCAGTAACTGCTGCCCATCACGAAATAGGTCAGGCCACTGATGATCGCCAGGTAGGGATAGACCTGCAGTTCATCGAGAGGGTACTTGGGACTGGCCGAGAGAACGGCGACGCCGATCACCAGGTAGCAGGCCACGAAGAACCCGATCCAGATCGACAGCATCTGTCTCTGGGCGGCCCCCGGGGAAACCGACCAACTGCCGCGGCACGACCAGAGCACGAGTCCCATCGACACCACCTGTCCGCCGCGAATCACAATCGCCCAGTGCTTGGGATAAGGAGGCCCTCCCCAGGTGAGGATATAGATCCCGATCTCGGCCAGCAGTGTGATCCCGGCAAACCAGAAGAGCATCGTGCTCCAGGCCCGCAGGTCGACGTCGTGCTTGCTGCGATGCAACGTCCGCACCATGCGGTCGACCACGTTGAGACTCTTGACACTGATCGCCTCGCCCTCGACGTATCGCGTCAGGTCCTCGGCCACCGCCGCTGCCGAGGAATACCGATGCCGCGGGTCCTTCTCGAGGCACTTCAGGCAAATCGTCTCCAGGTCCGCCTCGACCTTCGGATTGAGCAGTCGCACCGGCGCCGGGTCACCCTCGAGGACCTGGATCATCGTGTCCAGCGGGTTGTCGGCCTGGAAGGGGGGCCGACCGGTGACCAATGCGTACAGCACCGCCCCCAGGGCATAGACATCGGCCGACTCGTTGACCTCGTCCATGTGGCCGGCAGCCTGCTCGGGAGCCATATAGCCGGGGGTCCCCAGGATCTGCCCGCTGGTGGTCAGCCGCTCATCGGCCTCGACCCGCTTGGCCAAACCGAAGTCCGTCACCCGCGGGCTGCCATCGGGCTCAAGCAGCACGTTGGCCGGCTTGAGATCGCGGTGGATCACTCCCCGGGCGTGAGCGTAGGCGATCGCCTGGGAGACCCCGATCATGATCTCGGCTGCCGTGTCAGGAGCCAGCGGGCCATCGGTGAGGCAATCCGAGAGGCTGGGGCCGGCGACGTAGCCCATCGAGAAGAAGTGCTGCCCGTCTTGCTGACCGAACTCATGGACCGGGACAATCCCCGGATGATCCAGTTTGCCCGCCGCCTCGGCCTCGTTGTAGAACCTCAGCACGTCCTGTTCGCTCGCCAGCTGGCCGGCGAGGATCATCTTCAGCGCCACGATCCGGCCCAGGGTCGTCTGCCGTGCCTTGTAGACGACCCCCATGCCACCCCGCGCGATTTCCTCGAGCAACACGTAGTCGCCAAACGTTGTCCCCGCATTGAAGCCTCCGCCAACCGCCGCCCCCGCCCCACTTGTGCGGGTAGGCCCCAGCGGCGGCAGCGTGGTTTCTCCGGACAACGGCCTGCGACCGGCCGGCGGCAGTGTTTCCCCATCCCGGTTCAGCGGATCCGGGAGTTCGGGATTCGCATCTTCGGGTGTGCCCGGATTGCTCAACTTGGTGTCTCCGGCGACGGCATCAGCCGCGCAAGGAACTCGCGGTTGAACTCGCGCAACGCGTCGACCGCCTCGCCGAGTGGACGCTCGGCCGGACGATCGACCAGTTGGTAGTTCCCGTGATCGTCGCGACCACGAACGAGCACCGCCGCCGGCCTCGTTCCGCCCTCCTGACGCACGTCGGGCGTGACGTACCGCACCGTGAAACCGACACGCCAGCCGTCGGTGGGATTCGGGTTCGAGCCATGCACCAGGTTGACGTGGTGCAACGACATCTCGCCCGGCTCAAGCACCAGGTCCACCACCTCGTTCTCGTCCACCTCCACCTGGATCTCCTGCCCGCGAGAGAGCAGGTTGTCCGCGGCGAAGGTGTCCTGGTGAGGCTGGATGGCCAGCTGCTGGGTGCCCGGGACAACTCGCATGCAACCGTTGGCCGGGTTGCTTTCCGTCAGCGCAATCCAGGCGGTTGTGACCCGTGTCGAATCCAGGCCCCAGTAGGTCCCATCCTGGTGCCAGGTCACCCGCGACCGGTCACCGGGCGGCTTGGCAAACAGCGTCGTGGCCCAGCCGATGATGTTCGGCCCCAACACTCCCTCGACCGCATCCACAACACGCGGATCCGCCACCAGGTCAAAGGCCCATGGCAGGAAGAGGTGCGACTGAGAGGAATCGACGGCACGAGCATCCGGGCCCTGGCACTCGAGGAAGGCCAGCGCCTGCTCGCAGGCCACCGCAGCTTCGGTCGCCTCGATCGCCGACAACGGAAACAGCACTCCGTCGTCCTGGTACACCCGCTGCTGTTGCAGATCGAGATTGCCACCCATCACCGAGTCTCCCTGTTCCATGCTTCGTCGTGCGACCTTAGTGGATCGGTGCCTCATGAAACCGGCGGTTGATCGACTCGTCAACCGTGGTCATGCCTGAAATCGCTGCCGCCCGGGCCACCCCGCTCACCTCACTGGATGCTCCTTTATCAGAGTGGTACAACGTTCGCTGGACGGATTGCTGTTTGGAAAGAAACGCGTGAGGATGACGATGGGCGAATCAACAAAAGTCATCCTTTCGCTGATCCTCGGCATAGCCGGCGTGGTGGGTGCCATCGCATGGATCCCCGGACCAACTGATCCACTGACATGGCCCCTGCGAATCGGCGGTCCGGTTGTTGCCCTGCTGGCACTCGGCATGATCATCAAGCTGCAATTCCGCAGCGATCTGGCTTTCGACTATCTTCGCAAGCACCAGGGCGACTACCAGAACCATCACGATTTCTGCTTTACGTGTGAATCGACTGCTGTCGATGGAATCGCCTACGTGGAAGTCGGGTTTCAGAACCAGCGCGATGAACAGTGCCTGGGCCACCTCCAGTTGCGACATTTCCCCGAGAGATGGCAGGACGTACCAACACTGGACGTGATCGAATTCGAGATCGATTGCGCCCCGGCCGCCTACGGCCTGGCAACCTGTGCCGTCGCAGTTCCCAAGAAACTCCAAGGCAAGTACCAGCGGTTCAGAATCAGAGCGTCCGCCGAGTTTCCCAACGGAACCGGACGCAAGCTCCGCTTCTACGACGGGATCTTCGCCCGTGTCCCGACATGGATGCTCGAGTTTCCAGTCGACGTTGCTGACGACCTTCCGGACTCTGCTCAGCCTGAGATTCAGACGCTCTGGAAACTCGGCGATTCGCCCCTCGAGAGCGTTCCGTCGTGAATTGTCACGACCGGCCGTCATTTCTCGCCCCCGCCGCGCTCACTCGGGAGCCGCTGCTGGGGCCATCTTGATGTAGAGCGGATTCGGGCCGATCGTGACCCTGACCGCCCCTTGGCGAGTCGGCACCGGCGTACCGTTTCCCATCCAGTCCAGCACCTCGACCTGCTTGCCTCGCACAGCAACGCTGACCTCTTTCGCCTCCTCGCTCCACAGGGCCTTGATCGTGTCCTCGGAGCCCCGGTAGGTGTAGCCCCAGGTCCGTGGACCCAGTCCCTGGATCGGGCCGGTGCTCGTGTGACCATCGATCAGGAAGGTCATGGCGGCGTAGGCGGGTACCACCGACTTCGGGCCGGCCTTCTCGGGGAAATAGCTGCTGCCGCCGAGACTATAATAGAAGCCGTATCCGGGCAGGTAGGTGCTGAACGGCATGTGGAACCGGTAGCCCTCGCCCAGCAGGATCAGGCTCGAACGGACGTGAGCGCGGGCCGCGAGGAGTTCCTGCGCTCGTTCGCCGTCATCGTTGAAGCCCAGTTCGGTCGCAAACAGCGGCAAGTCTCGGCCGGCGTGCTTGCGGATCACCGCCCTGATCGCACGCAGCCCTTCAACCAGGCCGTTCTGCTCGGGTGTCCTGGCCAAGTCGCCGGGATTATTGGGGACCCGGGACAGGTAGGGATGCACCGCGAATCCATCCAGGTATTTCCCCAGCCCCTGGCTCAGCACCCGCTGGTCCCAGTTCACGCTCAGGATCGTGTTGCTGCTCGCCGGTCCGATCACCATCGCCTTGGGATCGACTTCGTGCAGGGCCTTGTAGGCGATTTCATAAGTGCGGATCAGCCGCTCATCACCGCCGGCTCCCTGGGGCTCCCAGGTGATCTGGTAGATGTTCTCCTTCCGACCGGGATACTGCAGGGTGTAGGCACGAGCCACCTCGAGGCAGTAATTCCGCCAGTGCTTCTCAGCGGCCGGCTTCAGGTGAGCATGAACGCCGTGGCTGGTTCCCGGAATAATGGCCCATTTCGGGGGCGAGTAGAAGAGGGTGGGAAGCGAGTAGACCGTCCAGGGCTTGCGTTGACCGTCGACAAAGTAAGCGGAATTGTGAACGAAGAAGTCCAGGGGAAACCGCTTGCCCTTGGCCAGGGCGGCGGCCCGGTCCTCGGCGAACTGACCGGGATGATCCGGCTCCATCTGGCCCCAGGCATACCCGTACTGCCTCACGGCGATCGTCGACGGCTCGTACATCCAGCGGAGACCGAGGTAGGGCATCACGTTGGCCTGCCGACTGAACAGGCCGTTCATGCCGAAGCGTGTCGCCTTTTCGTCGTACAGCTTCCGCCTGGTCGGGTCGGGCACCACGGCGTAGGTCATGTAGCCCTCACGCTGGCTGACTCCCTCTTTGGGCAGCGTGACCCCGTTGGAGAGAGCGACAAAGACCCGCCAGAAACCCATCTTTCCGCAGGGGGCTGCAATCTGCCTGGCCCATTGCCCCTTCCCGTCGGCCTTGACCGGCAGTGACTGCTTCTTGACCGTCCGGTCTGCTTCATCGACGAAATGCAGTTCGAGTGCCAGGTCGTCCTGCCCCGGTTTCAGTCCGGTGGCTTTGAAAGCGAGCTTGACCTGCCGACCCAGCGCGAAGGTGCTGATGGATGAAGCCGGGGTATCGGCCGAGAGGACGATGCGATCGGCGGCAGGCAGGGCTGAATTCGCCATCGACACTCCGCAGGCCATGATGCCCAACAGCATGCAACAGCGAGCGGCGGCGTGGTTCACAACAGAGTCCTGCAAGCGGTCGGCAAATAGGAAACCCAAGTCATCTCAGCGTAACACCGCGTGGCACGCGAAAGCTGCCTACTGCTCATCCCGTCCGGTCTCGGATCGGTTCGTGTCTTTTCGATTGGCGAATCCCCACCGCGACGCTTCGTAACGAATCGCCAACTCCGGCGTACGCAGCCGTTTTCCCTTCTGGGGATACATGCCGTGCATCATGCGATCGAGAAGGCCGGTCGTCAGAAGAGTCCGCTCGACCGGATAGGCCGGCTTCCCGGTGTGCACCATGTGCTCGATCCCACGCAACAGCTCCGCAAAGTGCGGGAAGGGGATCCCCGGAGTCTTCAGCCAGCAGGCGAATGGCTCGGATTGCTGACGGACCCGGCAGGCCACCGCGAGTTGGCAGCTGAACTTGGGCGGCTTGGGACCGATCGCGCTGGGAAACATGGCGGCCGTCGCCTTCAGGCCGTCGCGGTACTCGATCAGGAAGAACACGGTGTCGGGATGCCCGATCCGCTCTTTCAGTTCGTCGGTGGGCGAGTCGAGGGTCCGTAGTGCTGCCCTCAGCAACGATAGGGACCAGTCGCCACGCTTCTCGGCGGCCCAGATCTCCTCGCCCCGAATCGCCCTCACCGCCTTGACCCCGCTTTCCCCTCCCCGCCGACGCTCGACAATGCACTGCAGAGCTTCCAGGACGTGGAACAGGTACGACTCGCTGCTGCTGTGGCCGACCACCAGGGCCTGCTCGAGATGGCTGCCGATGGGGAGTTCCCTGGCCGGATAACGCCAGGTGACCGGAATTGACGAGCCGGCCATCAGCGGAATGCGATGACGTCGAGCCGTCTCGACCATGTGGCTGGCGTCCTGCCAGCGATAGCCCAAGTGCTTGTCATTGAACAGCGGCACGAATTGACCACATCGCTTCATCGCGGCCACGATGCCGTCGAAGAAACGTCGCCGCGGGTACATGTGCTGCCTGGTGTCGGAGGTGTAGGGGTACTTCCCGTGCTCAGCGATACTCAGGACACCAGCCACCCCGATCCTCTTCTTGCCCAGGGTTAAGGCTTCATCGATCGTCCTGGCGATGCGAAACCCATGCTTCCTAGCCAGTTCTCGACTCAGGTCGTTTTCGGGAAACTGGTCGACGTAGACCGACACCAGTTCCAGGTCCGGACCTTCGCCACCGGCCTGGCGCCAGCCCTCGAGGATCTTGCCGAGGATCACGTCTGCGTGCGAGTACTTCCAGTACTCGGTGATCACCGCCGCGACGGGAAGCTTCTTGCGGCGGGCCGGAGCTGCGACCAGCAGAGACGGAGTGGTGAGACCTGCGAGTCCACCAAGGCCGAGGCTCTTGATGGCCTGGCGGCGAGTTTTCTGGTGGGTCATCTGGTTCAACTGGCTCTCCCGGACACAATGCGAGCGATTCCTTGTCTCATGGATCCGCCACCCCGGCCCGGTCGATCGGCCGGCTCCCCGTCAACCTAACACCGAGGAGGCCACCGGGCAATCAACACCAGGGGGCCTCGATCACTCGGGCCGCCGGCTTGCCTCACCGAGCCAAGTTACGAAAATGGAGTTGCGGCCCAGCCAGGACCGCTGTGCAATCATGGGAATGATGCGTGCCCTTTCAGAGGCACAACTAACTGCCAGGACATCTGCAATGCCATCTCTCCCCAGGCCCCTCACCCCCCTCGCCACCGTCATCGTCACGCTGTTGGTCGGCCTTTCGACGGCCCGTGCCGAGTTGACCTTTTTCGCGTCGTTTGACGAGTCGCCTCGTGCCGAGTTCGCCATCGGCAACAACCGGGCCACCGCCCGGCGTGGCGAAGCACTCTCGGGACTGACCCAGCCGACGCAGGGGCACTGGAGCCGAGCGCTCGACGTCACCGCCTCGACCGACGGTCGCAGCCTGCGGTACGAGGCGAACGGGAATATCGACCTGTCACGCGGCACGATCGAGTTCTTTGCCAAGGTCGACCCGAACAAGACCGGCCAGACGGCTCACAGGTATTTCACGTTCCCGGGCAACGGAGGCTTCACGCTGTCCCTGGGCCATCGCCCGCAGGGGCAGGGCCTGGTCCTGGGTTACCTCTTCAACGGCCACCACGGATGGGACTATCACTCGGAACGCTTCATTGGCCCCGGCAAGTGGCAGCACTTTGCGGTGACCTGGGACACCACCGCCGGTCCGAAGAAAGGACGGCTCTCGGTCTATGTCGATGGAACACGCCGGCTGCACACCGAAAAACTCGATCCGTTCCGCTTCGGGCTCGAGAGCTTCTACCTCGGGGACCGCTCGGGAACCAACGGGTTGATCGACGACTTCGCCATTTCCAACGACATCCGCTACACCGAGGACTTCAAGCCCCCCGTGGCATCACTGAAACCCATGGCCCTGGCCGCCCTGGTGCGGCGGGCCAAGGCCCCGCCCCAAACGCCTCCGCGAACACTCCCCAACGGACACGCGGCTCTGGCCAACGGCAGCTTTGAAAAGTGGGACAAGGGGAAACCGTTCGGCTGGACGCTCGCCAAGGGCGAAGTCCGGCCCGAGTCCACGATGACGATGAAGGGCCGACGTGCACTGGCCCTGTACGTTGACCGCCACGACCCGCACCCGTGGCCCTATAGTCAAATCGTCTCCGAACCGATCGCCCTGGATCCACAGACCCAGTATCGACTGAGGCTGTGGGTCTCGATCGCCGATACCGTCGGCGACCTGAAGTTCGTACTCAGCGGTGCCGACGACGGCGAACTGCTGACCTACAGCTCCGGTTGGACAACGCAACACCCTTGGCTGGAAGTCAGCGAGACCTTCCAGACCGGAGACAGCCGGCAGTACAACCTGAGCATCGCGAGCCAGTCGGCCTTCGGCTCGCCGGTCTGGATCGACGACATCACGATCGAACCGATCGGCTCCCGTCGCCCGAGAACCTCCTCTCCCCGTCCGACAGACCAACTGCGGCTCTTCAGCCGTTCGGTCATGGAGACGCTCAACCTGTCCCGAAAGCCGCCGACCGCCTCGGAGTTCATCGACCGGCTGGCCATTCGCATGGCGCGAGGAGAATTCGAGCCGGGACTGATCGGACTGCAGGCACCGTCTCATATGAAAGACGTCGACATCAAGCTCGCCGGAGACCTGGTGGGTCCCGATCAAGCCAGGCTGCCCGGACAGGACATCACCATCCGACGCGTCGATGCCGGGCTGCTGCCTCTCTCGCGGCCGCGGAACGTCCGCGGCGGTGAGGTGATCGGCTGGTGGGTCACCGCACGCACCCGCACCGGCACGCCGCCCGGACTGTACCGGGGCACGTTGGTGGTGACATCAGGCTCGAAACGACTCCGCGAATTGCCCCTGGAAGTCGAGGTCCTCGACGTCGCGTTGCCCGAGCCGGACATCGCCTTCCTGATGTATCACCACGAGAACTACTTTCCGGAGAAGTTCCTGACCCCGCAGTTGCAGAAGGCCTACTACCGCGACATGCGGGACCACGGCATGAACACCGTCACCGTCTACAACAACAGCGACGTCGACGGAACCAGCAACATCAGTTTCGCCAAGAACTACAGCTACAAGCCAAGCAATCCGAGGTTCCAGGTCGGGATCGAGACCCAGATCAAGTGGATCCTTGAGAGCGGGTTGTGCCAATCGGGCCAGCCTGTGCTCTGGCTCCCGTCGGGCCATGGATACGGATGGGGCGGACTGCCCGAGCCGGCCCTCAAGGCCACGCTCGAGCAGTGGAAGGCCCGCAAGTGGCCCAGGCCCTTGCTCTACGTCAACGACGAACCCGGCGGCGAGGGCCCTCGTTTCGATGCGGCCCTGAAGAGACTCAAGGAAATCCAGTCCTGGAACCTCCCGGTCCGCACCACCACGGCCGGTCTCGACCCCAAGATTCTCGGCCAGTACTACAACGTCTGGATCGCAGTAGACGACGGGGTGACTGTCGATGCCCTGAACCAATCCCGCAAGCTCGACGCCGAGCTCTGGACTTACAACTGCACCTGCCCGCATCTGAACATGCCGTTCAGCCGTGCGTTCTATGGCTTCTGGGCATTTCGAACCGAGGTCCGTGGCGTGGCTCAATGGGCCTACTACGACAACATGCAATGGACCGCCAACGAACACGGAGAAGCAGGCGGCAATCCCCGCACCAGGCTTTCGCGGATTTGTCCCTCGCCCTCCGGCCCCATCCCCACCCTGTCATGGGAAGCCACCCGCGAGGGGATCGATGATTTTCGCTTTGCACAGCTGCTGAAGAAGCTCACCGGAACGGCCCAGGTCCGTCTTGAGGAACTGCAGAAGGAGGCGAATTCTCTGCTGAGCAAGAAGGACCGCGAGACGATCGAGGCCCGCGAACGACAGAAGATCGGGCAAATTAAGCCCCAGCAGGTCGCCATCACCTGGAAGCCGGCCAACGCCAAAGAGACCCTCGGAGAGAAAAGCTTCCTGGCCTCACGGTTACTCGAACGCAGTGTCCGGCGTGCACGGCAGGCTCTTGAGTTCGTCATCAACTCGATTCCCTACGACGCCATGAGCACCCGGACGTTCCTCTCGTACCACGCACCGCGGTGGACTCGATTCTCACCTCCCCTGGGGCCGGCCGGACTCGGAGAAAACCCGCTCACTGCGACCGAAGTCCGACGTCGTATCCTGACGAGTTATATCCTGGCCCTGCAGATCGCTCTGAATGCCCCACCGGTCAAGTAATGCGACTCCAACAGAGTGTCGCCGGAACGGCGGGATGACGCATCGGTCGTCTCACCGGATGAGCATCCTCGGGGTCCAGATGATCGAAGCCACCCAAGATAGGATTCCTGGCGGGTGATTTTTGGTTAGACTGTGGGGAGACGCAATCGTACGTCGACTGAAGAAGAGAACAGCGGCGAGGATCAAGATGCTCAGGATCGAAGGACAGCAACAGACTCTCTGCGATCGCATGCCGCGACGTGGCTTTCTTCAGATCGGTGGCCTCGCGCTGGGTGGTCTCTCGTTGCCACAGCTGCTCGAAACCGAAGCAGCCAGCCCCTCGGGCTCGTCGCACAAGTCGGTCATCATGATCTACCTGACCGGCGGTCCGCCGCACCAGGACATGTTCGACCTGAAACCGGAAGCCCCTTCGGACATCCGGGGCGAATTCCGGCCGATCGCGACCAACCTGCCCGGCGTGCAGATCTCCGAGCACATGCCTCGATTGGCCGGGATGATGGACCAGCTCGTGCCGATCCGTACCCTGGTCGGATCCGACGGCCGCCATTCGTCGTTCCAGTGCGTGACCGGCCACGGTTTCGGCAACCAGCCGCAGGGTGGCTGGCCCGGTGTCGGCTCGGTGCTGTCCAAGCTCCAGGGACCCGTCGACCCCTCGGTCCCACCGGCCGTCAATCTCTTCATGCAGATGGCCCACAAGCCGTACAACCATCCCGGCTCCGGCTTTCTCGGCAGCGCCCACAGCGCGTTTCAGCCCGACGGCGAAGTGCTGGCCAACATGAAACTCAACGGCGTCAGCCTGCAGCGACTCGACAACCGCCGCCAGCTGCTGGCCGGGTTCAGCAGGTTCCAGCGCCAAGCCGAACAACTCGTCGAATCCGGACAGGTCGATCCCTTCACCGAACAAGCCTTCGGCGTTCTGACCTCCAGCAAGCTGCTCAACGCACTGGACCTCTCCAGGGAAGACCCCGCCATCCGCGCCAGCTACGGCAAGGATGATGCCAAGGCACTCTCCTACGGACACCTCGGTTACCAGGCCATCATGTCCAAGTTCCTGCTGGCCCGCCGGATTGTCGAGGCCGGAGCCCGCTGCGTCACCGTGACGTTTGCTGACTTCGACTGGCATGGCGGCAACTTTTCCAACGGCCGCCGAGTCCTGCCATTGCTCGACCAGGGACTCGCGGCACTGGTCAACGACCTGAAACGTCGTGGCCTGCAGGACGATGTCACGCTGGTGGTCTGGGGAGAATTTGGGCGGACGCCCAAGATCAACAAGAGTGCAGGGCGGGACCACTGGAGTCGGGTGGCGTGCGGGTTGCTGGCCGGCGGCGGCATGCCGATGGGCCAGGTGATCGGACGTACCAACCGCTACGCCGAAGAACCGGTCGATCGCCCGGTTCACTTCCAGGATGTCTTCGCCACCATCTATCGCAACCTGGGTCTCGACACGGCCAGCACCACGGTCACCGACCTCAACGGACGACCGCGGCACCTGGTCGATGGCCACCAGCCGGTGCCCGAGTTGATCTGAGCCCCGTGCCTGATCACCAACTCGAACAGTTCGCTGACGAGTTCAACGAGGTCGGGGTGCTTGTCATCGAACAGGCCCTGGGTTCCGAACAGGTGGCACGCTTCAACGAGGCGATCGATCGGCATCGAGCGGATCACCCTCATCGCTGGATCGAGTTGAGCGATTCGTTCTGCGAGGGGACCAACGTGCTGCCCGATACCGGGGACTTCGACGAGGCGATCGAGAACCCCGTGGTGCTGGATGTGCTGAGACGGATCATCGGCGAGGAGATCACCTTCGAGGAATTCGCCATCATGCTCCGCGAGCCAACCGCCCAGCTCGACGAGGTCAAGGGATGGCACCGCGACATCGTCCGCGAATACGACCGCCGCATGGAGATCGACGCCGTCTCGGTGATGTACTACCTCAGCGACGTCACCGAGTCGGACCACTGCTTTTCGATCGTCCCGCAGACCCACAACCGCCTGGTCGACCTGAACCCGCTTGAGGTGCCTGCCGACGCCGGCATCGACGTGCTGGCACCGTCCGGCACGGCGGTGATCTTCCACGCCCGAGCCATCCACGGCGGACGCCTGAAGCCACACAGCACGCAACGGCGAACGCTGCAGGCGTACTACTCGAGATGGCGTGACCAGCGGACGGCCGAGTGGTCCGAGATCCCCGCACGGCTCTACGGCAAAACCGACCCGCTGCTGCCGCACAGGTTCTACGACAAGTGGAACGTGACCAACATTCTCGAAGGAGTCGGCAAGCGACCCGCTGATCTCTCGCCGGACCTGTCGATCAGCGAGGTGATCCAGGAGGTCCAGCGACGCGGACGTGCAAAAATGTGATACTGCTCCCGCTGCGGTCTCCTACACTGGTTCCCGGCCGGATCGTGCACACACCCAAGGACTCGACACCATGACCCGCCCCCAAACATCCCGTCGCAGCTTTCTCAAGGCCACCGGTTCGATCGCCCTGGCCGGATCGGCCCCCGCGATCCTGGGCGCAAAGGACAAGAGCGGCCTGAAGAAGCCGGTGATCGGCCCGGACGGGCATCGGTACGAGGTACATCATGACTGCATGCAGATCCCCAAGCACATCCGCTGGCAGGACACGCACGGAGTCGCCGTCGATGCCGAGGGACTGGTGTACGTCAAGCACCGTACGATGACCGCACAGCCGCAGGACTCGGTGGTCGTGTTTGACCGCAAGGGCAAGTTCGTGCGGTCCTTCGGCAAGGAGTTCCACGGGGGAGGGCACGGGGTCGACGTCCGACGAGACGGCAATCAGGAATTCCTCTATCTGTGCGACAACAAGGGGTACATTGCCAAGAGCACTCTGAAGGGTGAGATCGTCTGGAAGCAGGCCGCTCCCAAGATCGCCCCCTACCAGAAGGCGAAACCGTTCGAGGTGAAGACTCCGGGCAAGTACGGCAAGGGACACCTCTTCAGCCCCACCAACATCGCCTTCGCCCCCGATGGCGGGTTCTGGGTGGGTGACGGGTACGGGTCGCACTACATCATCAAGTACGACAAGAACGCCAAGGTGGTCGGCCACTTCGGCGGAGCCGGCGACGGACCCGGAAAACTCCGCACACCGCACGGCCTGTGGTGGGACGATCGCAAGGGACGGCAACCGGCCCTGGTCGTCGCCGACCGGGCCAATGCCCGGCTGCAGTACTTCACGGCCGAAGGCAAGCACCTGGGCTTTGTCGACGACATGCTGTTCCCGGCCGACATCGACCTGAGGGGCGACGTGATGATGGTGCCCGACCTGCATGCCAGGATCACACTGCTGGACGGCAAGAACCAGGTCGTGGCCCAGCTGGGCCACGACCCCAACTGGCTGAAGCAGGTCCTGGCCGACAACTTCGCCATGCGGCGTCACCCCGAGAGGTGGCAACCGGGCAAGTTCATCCACCCCCACGACGCCTGCTTCGACCGCAAAGGCAACATTTACCTGGCCGAGTGGGTCCACATCGGGCGGGTCAGCTTCCTGAAACACGTCGGGTGAGACCTTCAGAGAGCTCCAACGATTCTCCCGAGTGTTCAAAGGACAACGCCATGCGGATTGTCATGCTCTGCCTGTGGATCGTGCTTGGGACGCAGCCGGTTGCGCGGGCCCAGGACACCAATGCACCGGCTGCTCGGCGAGGCTTCTTCTATCCCGGCTATCGACAGTTGGAGCATCCGTTCCAGAAACCCGGCAACCAGTTCTGGGTGGCCACCAACGGCGACGATGCCGGCAAGGGGACCCGGGACCAACCCTGGAAGACACTCACGCACGCCGCCAAGACGATCACCGGCGGCGACGTGGTCAACATCCTGCCGGGGTTCTACCTGTTTCATTGCGGGTTCGGACCGGCAGGTCCCAATGAAGACAAGAAGACCCTCTACCGCGCAGCCGACCCGTCGTTTCGCAGTGGGCGAGTCGTGATTTCCGCCGACAAGTCATTCAAGAGTCCCAGCTGGACGCTGTCCGACAACCTCAGTATCCAGGGCCTGTGGATCGGGGGCAGCTACGCAAATGCTCACAAGGCGGGAGGTGGCAGTTACAGCTCGCGGAACAGCGAAATCGTCGGCTGCACGTTTTTCAATGCGCAGGGGTTTGCCGGAGGCCCGGCCTACAACTGGCTCTTCCAGGACAACCGCATGGTCCACCAGGGCAAGGGGACTCACGGGCACAGCATGTACATGGCCGGTGGAGTGCGACACGACCTGCCGTGGAACAGCCGCAACCTGAGGGTGCTGGGCAACACCGTGGTTGCCGGGGAAGGCTACGCGTTTCACTGCTGGCACTCGCCGGTCAGCGCGACGATCGCAGGCAATTTCTGTACGGGAAGCTACTGGAGCATCGTGCTGCAGGGCCCCAATCACTCGTGTCATCACAACGTCTTCTGGCGACCTCGTGGAAACGTCGGTGGCGGAGACACGGGGATCGTGGGGTTCAATGGCTGGTTGCCTGCCAGGTTGAGGCGATTCGATCATCTCGTGTTCGGTTCCCCGCACCCGGTCTGGCAAAACAACATGCCGCCGATTCGATCGAAACGGAAGGTCGAGAAGATCTACCTGCTGTACGACGCCAAGATTCGTGGGGTC
>Ga0310123_10001351_pt1 | contig 20463 bp, 20 predicted proteins | sample CB6_AW_1057_MG_FD_203505 | JGI IMG/M metagenome (GOLD analysis project Ga0310123, IMG submission 203505) | Marine microbial communities from Western Arctic Ocean, Canada - CB6_AW_1057 | ecosystem: Environmental > Aquatic > Marine > Oceanic | place: Canada: Western Arctic Ocean | collected... | reverse complement strand
GGTCGGCTACCGGGTCGGGACCCGGAACGGTCACCGGGTCCCCGGCCACCGAAGAATTCTCTGGGTTCGAGTTGTCCGTCGCCGTTGGCATCGAGCTTTGAAAACTGCTCGACCGCCTTGGCCAGTTCTTCACGGCTGACGCGGCCGTCGCGGTTGAGATCGAGCAGCCGGAAAATGGCGGGGCCACGTCCGGACTCGCGAGGCCCGTCGGGTCGAGGCCGTTGGTCGGGCTGGCCCGGTCGAGGTCTCTCGGTCCGCCGCTGCTCGGGCCGGGCCGTTGCGGTCCGTTCCGAGGGCAATGCCTCGATGAACTCCGCCTTGCTGATCGAATCGCCGGGCTTCTTTTCGAGTCGTCGAGCGAGGAACGTGAACAGCCGACGCGAAGCCTCGGGGAATTCCTGCTCGGTCAGCTTCCCGTCCTTGTTTCGATCGAGCCGATTGAAGAACTGTTCGCGGCGGGACCGGTCGTTGGCGGCCGTTTCGCCTCGAGGCGACTCGGGCCTCTTACGCGTCGCGGGCCTCTTGCGGGACGTGCTGCCCTTGCTCGACTTGTTTCCCTTGTTCCCATCCGTTCGCGACCGAAACAGCTTGGCGAATTCCTCGCGGTTGAAGCTCTTCTTGCCGGACTCCTTGAACAGCCCGGCGATCCGCTGGCGGATTCCTTCGGGGAACTCCTCGAGTGTCAGCTTGCCGTCCTTGTTTCGATCGAACCGGGTGAAGACCTGTGCCGGATCGGAACCTCGACCGGCTGAGGGCGTTCCCGGTCGGCGTCGTGGGCGGTCCGACGTGGCCGGCCGGTCCTTCGCAGCGGGCCGGTCGCTGTCGGAATCCAGTGACGAGAGGAATTCCTGCCGAGTCAGTCGGCCGTCCTTGTTGCGGTCACCGATCCGGATCATTCGAGCAAACGCCTTGGCCTGTGCTGCGGGAACCTCCGTGGCCACCAACACCCCGTCCTTGTTCCGATCGAGTCGATCGAAGATCGCGGTCTGGCTTGCGGTGGACTGAGCACTCTTGCGAGCACCCTTCTCGGTCGGTTTGTCCGCCGCCTTGTCTCGTTCCTGGGCGGACAGGGACACAGGTGCGATCAACGATGCGGCCAACAGGACGATCAGCGGTCTTCTGTTACGGCACAGGACTCGGTCGAGCATGATGGGCTCCTGGACGGAATGGACCGGTGGTGTCAAGAATCAAACACCAGGCCGGCGGTAAAGTTCCGCGGCCCGGCGAGAGATGGTCTTTGGGTGGGTATGACGAAACGAGTCGAGACTATTTCGAGGCCTTCTTGGGTGTGAAGCTGACTAGCACGGCTCCGTTCTTGTCGGGAATGATGTAGCTGCCCGAGGAGAGCAGGTACTTCTCGACGACAGAGAAGGGCGGCAGCTTCTTCAGGTCGACCGGAAATCCTCCGCCGCCGGCTCCCGGGAACCCGGCTCCCGGGGAGGCTCCGGGAAAGCCGCCCTTGCGGAACAACTCGTAGATCGTGCGGAGTTGCGTATTCTGCCGGGAGTATCCGATCGAGGAGGCCTGGGCGGGGAAGCTGGCGGCGAGCCGCTTGTAGTCGGCGCTGGCCGAGAGCGGTTCGACATCGCCTCGAAGTGCCTGCTCGAGCAGTGTCACGGGGACACCGACCATCAGGTTGCCCTTTGCGATCGAGATCCCGATCTTGCCACCCGCGGCGTTACCCAGTTGAGCCGGTGAGGGCAGCTCGTAGATCGTTTCACCCTGGAACTGCCGGGTGGTGACGGGAGATCCGGGCGTGTTGACCAGCTTGGTGATTGTGGCCTTGAGCCCATCGGCGTTCTTGACCCCCAGCGCGAACAGCATGCGTTGGCCCGGCAAGTCGCCGGCCTGCTCCGGTTCGGTCGAATCGGTGACGAACTGGATGCGTCCGCTGAGGTGATCGAGGAAGTCCTTCTTGGGGTGGATCATCGGGCCCCCTGGCTGCATGGCAAATCCGTTCATCAGGTTCTCAAACGTGCCGGGTCCCTGGGGATTGAACGAATCGACCAGGGTGGCGATACCGCGCCAAGCGGCCTGCAGGTCCCAGTTCAGCGACATGTAGGAACCGGCGTTGGCGGGCACCCACTTGGGAGGCGACTGGCTGGTGGCGGGGAACTTGAGCAGGTCGAGCGCTCCGGTGCGGGGCGGGTCGACGTAGATCACCGTGCGGCTGATCTCCTCGTACTTCGGCGTACCGAGGTTCACCGTGCCGCCGATCGCCTTGATCTTGTCGAGTCCGAGTGTGGGGAGGAATCCGAGGACCAGCTGGGCCTGGAAGTTGTTGGGGTCGATCCCGTTGATCATGCCGGTGACCGTGGCGATCGGATCGATGTACCACTCGGCGATCGGGGCTGCCCCATCGCCGGCGCCCTTTTCGGCGATGTAGCGGTAGAACGGGTTGTCGGCGAATGTCGAGGAGTTCTTGCCGTCCCAGCGGGCGATGACCTTCTTGAGCGTATCGGTTCCGTTGCCCAGGACCAGGGTGTTGCCACTGATGAACCAGCCCAGGTTCGTCAACGACTTGGGCGGCTGTGATGCACCGGGTGCGTCGGGGTTCGCCTTTGGCACGGACAGTTTGAAGTTGGTGATCGAGAAGTCACCGACCTCGACTTGCGTCTTCGTGGCCCCCTCGTTGGCAAGCCCCTCGGACACCTTCGCGATCAGCTTGTCGACGGTTGAGCGGCTGGTGCCGAAGTCGAGCATCACCACGTAGCCCAGTCCCTTGGGTCCACCGGCCAACCCGGCGATCGTGATGTTGCCTCTGGGGATTGCCAGCAGGCTCTCGATGTTGACTCCGCCCTGGGCTTCGTTCTGTTTGGAAGCCTCAACGATGGCCGCCTTGACGTCGGCGATGAAGTCGGCCATGGCCGGGTCGGCGATCAGCAGCCCCATCTGCGACGCGTTGAACCGCTTCTTGAGTTCGCTGACGTCAGGCACCGAGAGGTAGGCCACCACGTCCGGCGGCAGTCTCTTGGGAGCAGGTACTCTGGTGGTCTGGGCCGGGCACGATGCCGCCAGGGTGGCCAGTACGAGCAGTGCGGCGAACGCCTGCCGAGGAAGCGAACGGATCATGGTGAGTTGTCCCGAAGAAAGGGGAGTTCGTGTGTGAAGGAGACGTGAGTTGTTGGACGATGCCGGTGACAATCCCGACCTCCCCGCCCACCATTCTCGGCGATTGCTCACCGTTACGGCAAGCGTCATGCCGTCCCAATTTTCGGGTGCGGATGACCGAGGCCTACTTGTCGGTGGCTCCGGTCGGCGGAGGGTTGGGGTTCTTGCGGCGGGGAGCGTCCTGGTAGCGGTACCCGGTGTTGGGGTTGTCCTTGTCGAAGGCCCAGGCGTCGTTGTTGTCCAGGAAGTGCTTGACGTAGACCGAGGGAATCGCGAACCCCAGTCCCTCGCCGGCGGGGATCCCCATGTTGGTGACCCCGATCACCTCGCCCCGGCTGTTGAACAGCGGTCCGCCGCTGTTGCCCGGGTTGATCTGGGCGGTCATCTGGATGTAGGCCAGCCCGCCGAAGTTGCGGTTCCGCGTGCTGACGATGCCTCGCGAAACGCTCCGCTCCAAACCCAGCGGGTTCCCGATCGCAAACACCTCGTCCCCCTCACGGTGATCGTGAGCCCCGGTGATCACGACCGTCTTGAAGACCTGGTCCTTCTTCCTGGGGATTTCCAGCAGGGCGAGGTCGAAGAAGGGGTTCAGGGCCAGGATCTTGACCTTGTCGATCCGCGTGCGGGTGAACTTGCCGTCGGCATCGCGGTCGAAGATCACCACCGCGATCCGAGTCTCCTTCTCGACCACGTGGTAGTTGGTCACACACAGGCCCTTTTTGTTGACGATGAACCCCGAGCCCAGTCCGCTGGGCGTCTGCACCAGCACGACCGCGGCACCGAAGTTGCGAGCCAGCTCCTTGATCGGCTTGACCGGCATCTTGCCGGTGGCATAGATGCGGTTCTGCTTGACCCGGGCCTTGGCTGCTGCTGCCGCGGCGGGGTTCTTGGCCCGAGAGGCAATATTCTGCAGAGGCACCCTGAGCACGTCGACGCCGACGTCCAGGAACAGCGCGGTGTCGGTTTCCTTGAGCACCGGGGCATCGATCTTCTGACCCGACTTCAAGGTGATCACGTCGCCGTGTGTGACCAGGGCCAGCCCGGACACCAGCCCCACGACCAGCAACCCGCACCAGCGACCCAGTCTCGGTGATTCCCGCATCGTCTATCTCCGTCCCATGTGGCATTGCGTGCAGAGCTGGTCGATCTTGGTGATCGCCTTGTCGTAGTCGGCGAACGCCTCGGAGCTGACCGCCTTTTCGACACTCAGGCAGGCGTCGAGCATCGCATCGGCGTGCTTGACGAAGTCCTCGTCGTCATTCCACCCATAGCCCTCTTCCTTGATCACCCGGGCCAGCACCCCCATCACCGCCGCCTCGTGCCGAATCTTCACAGCGTGTTCCTTGTACGACTCCTCGTCCCGGGCATTGCCCTGGATCCACTTGAAGCCTCGGTCCATCCGCTGCATCAGGTATCCGAACTCGGCGACATCCGAAAACGCCGCCTGGTCCTTCGATGCGGGCAACTCGGCCGGGTTGCCTCCGTCGAGAATCTCCACGATGGTCTCAAACGGAGTCTTGACCTGTTCGAACGACTTGCGTCCTCGTGCGAGTTTCTCGGTGAGCATCTGGCCGGCGAGGTCGCGGATGAACTTGGCGTTCTTCTTCCAACTGACCTCCCCGGAATGCGACGCGGCCACCGAGGCCAGCACCGCCAGGGTGGCTCCCTCCGAGGGGATCGCCTTCAGGCCCGAGTTGAACTTGCCGACGTTCTGCAGGTGGCCGGTCAGGCTGTTGCGGATCGCCTTCACCTCGGTCTTCAACGGCTCGATCCCGATCACCGTCTTCCAGTCACCCGCCGACGCGGTGGCCGGCGGCGTGTCCGGCTCGGTCGACTTGCCGACACTCTTGCCGGCAGCCGGATCGGTCGTCGGGGTCCCGGCCACCGCAGCACCCGCAGCAGCCCCCACCGGCCGCTTATCCGCCGCCACCGACAGCGGATCATCGAAGTAGATGTCCCGGGGAACTTCACCGATCCACTGCTTGCCGCCGATCGTGCGGATGATCGGTTGGGCTCCGACGGGAACCCCCGCCGCAGCGCCGCCTCCGGCCGCCTGCCCGCCTCCACCCCCGCCGGTTGCCGGATCGCTGCCCCCGCAGCCGGGCAGAGACCAGGCAGCAGCCAGCACGAGACTCAGGACCAGGCAGGCTCGGCTTTGCATCGGGATCGGGTCGTCCTGGGGCGTGAGTGGTGAGGCGGCGGTCGGGACCTCCGACGGCTTCAGTTCCGATTATGTGGGGCGAAGACGAGTGAGGCAACAGGGGGTGAGGGGGCTTTGGTCCTAGAATCGCTACAACCCACACCCACCCTCGCCCATGACGCGGTTTCCCCGACGGACACACCTCCCGCCGTCTCCCCAACCGGCTGTAAAATGGCAGCCAGTCCACACGTAAAGCCTGATCCGACAGCCGAATCACTTCGCAGGACTCGACGCGACGTACAACACAGTGACCCGGGTTGACCGGGGACGGGAGAAAAAACCATGAGCGAGTTTGCCAGCTTCGAATCGACTTACCGACTCGTGACCCGAGGCCTGTGCCTGGTTGCGATGGCGGCGTTGGGAGTCTCGAGTGCCGCCAGTTCCGCCTCTGCGGCCGACGGTGTAAGGTCTCCGCAGATTCCTCGGGTCCTGGCCCGACCGCTCTTCGTGCCGCCCGGGGCACCACCGGCGACGTTCACGCTCGGGCAGGCTCCCACCCCCAAGCCCAAGGCTCAACCCGATCCCAAGCCCAAGGTCCAGCCCGCCCCGGCTCCACCACCCAAGTCGATCCCCGCCCCCGCGGCGAAGCCTGCCCCGAGAACCGCTCCGCGGGCGCCCGGCTGGGTGCCTCGTGGCAGTGCAATTCCAGCCGCCACCGTGAGGCTGTACGGCTGCGTGAAGTACAAGGACACCGACGAGATTCCCGAGGACGCGATCCCGCTGGTGATCCAGGTCCCCGATCCTCGCGAAATGCCCTCCCTGATCGACTCGCTGAGTCCCTCATCGATCTTCGGCTCTGCCTATCCGCGAGGCAGTGCGTATCCGAGTGGATGTCCCTATCCGCGTGGATGTCCCTATCCGCGTGGCTGTGCTCGTCCGCAGGGGCCTCGGATGGTCAACATCAAGATCTGTGTTCCGCGGTGTGGCATCGAGTGTTTGAGGGTGGGACGGCACGTCTTGAGCAGCCGTCGGATCCGCTACGACTTCGGCGACTTCAAGGTCGACATCCACCTGGGCAGCGACGGCTGGATCAAGGTGAAATACGACAGCTAGCCGCCAGGGACTGGCTCCGGAGCCTTTGGTCCGCCGCGGGCGGATGCCTGTCCCGGGCTCCTCTGCCCCCCGCTCCCTGTCCCCTACGCGCTGCGATTGCGTTCGGGACAGGCACCTGCGCCCCACCAAGGGCGAGGCTTCGGAGCCAGTCTCTGTGCTAGAACGGTGCCTGGCTGCAGTGTACCGCACCCTCGAGGACCCTGGCTCTCAGGTCGGCCCAGTCGGCCGAGCCGTCGTTGGGGATGTGTTCGAGATTCACGCCTCGTGGGAAGAACGGCAGTCGGCCGCGGTGCCAGTCTTCCCAGTACTGTTGGCAGTGAGCGTAGTAGGTCGTGGTCCCCGACGGCCATCGCAGTGCGATCACCAGGTCCGGGTGCGGGTAGGGCTTCTCCTTCGGCTCGCAGCCGTACAACTCGATCGCCTCGGGGTCCAGCTCGATCCCCAGCCCCGGCCCCTCGGGCACACGGCAGAGTCCATTGGAGACTTCCAGCGGAGTCGCCACGCAGTCCCGCTCGAATAACTGGAAGCAGTTGACCGACGGCCAGCGTGCGTGCTCGAGCACGGCGCCCAGGTGCAATCCGAAGGCGGCGGCGATCTTCGAGCCGACCACCTGCAGGAAGAACGACTTGTTGAACTCGCGGCAGACAGTCGCGTCCTGCCCGATCTTGGTTGCGCCTCCGGTCACCACGAACCCGTCCACCATCTCCTCGCGGATCGCCGTCTCCAGCGAGGGTTCCTCGGGGTGGTTCTGAGTGTGCATGGAGATCGGGACGTGAGTGTGTTGTCGGAGGAAGGTGTAGCCGGCCACGTCGTTGTGCGGGATCGGGCTCTCGAACATCACCACGTTGTGGAACGCTTCGAGTTCCTTCAGCAGGCGGGTGCAGTGTGCGGTGTCGATGCCGAATCCGTTGAAGTCCATGTCGACTTCGAAGTGTTGCGGCAGGCTGGCACACAGTTCGCGGGTATTGGCGATCAGGTCCCACCAGGGCCGGCCCTTGGTCTTGAAGGCGGTGTAGCCGCTTGCGGCGGCGAGCCGCGCTTCGCTGATCCAGTCGTCGACCGAGAGATCGATGTCCCACCAGCTGATGTGGCAGCGGTCTCGGACCTGCTGACCCAGCAGCTGCCACAGCGGGCAGTCGGCAGCCTTGGCGGCGGCGTCCATCAGAGCGATCTGCAGCCCCGCACCCAGCTCGTCGTCCCACATGTTCTCGGCCGGGTGCTTGCCGATCACCTGGGCCTTCGACGCGTCGCTGGTCGTCTCGTCTCCCCAGGTGTAGTAGACCATCGTCTCGCCGAAACCGACGACTCCCGAGTCGAGTGTGACCTGGACGATCTCGAAGAGGTTCCAGTGAGGAATCTCGCGAACCATGTGCCGGGCAGGCACCTCGCGGATCGGCAACTCGACCCAGAACGTCTCGATGTCGGTGACGTTGTGTGACATGGATGTCTCCCAGGGACTGGGTTTCAGCTTCCGATCGTCGCCATCCAGAATGCGATGCCGATGATTCCGAAGCAGACGACCACCGAGATCACAAAGCCGACAATGTCCTCGGTGGTCGGTTTCTGGAATTCCAGCGAACTGCCCGGCAGCAGCTTGACCCTCTCGCACGTCGACGGATCGGCGTAGGCGGCCTCGAGCTTCCTGGCGTCGGCTTCGGGGTCGGGATCGACGGGGGTCTTCATCTTGGCGTAGTAGCGATCGAGTGCTTCGTCGGAGTTCCTGGTGGTGAACAGGCTGGCGATGATCATGACCAGAAACGGCATCACGATCTTGGGGACCAGTTCCAGGGCGTTCAGCGACGAGGTCGGCTGTTTTGACAGGTCGATGCCGACCGGCTTGTAGAACAGCAGGTTCAGCTTCAGGCTGCCCTCGCCAACGAACTCGGTCCCGGCAGGGTATTCGAGCGTTTCACGGATGGTGAATTCGTCGACCCGTTCGCTGGCGACGACTTTCGGCGTGGTGGCCTCGTCACGCGGGACCACCTTGTCCCAGAAGATGCTGCTGGACTTCGACTCGCTGGTCCTGGGCAGCCGGGTCACCCCCGCCTCGATCTCCTGCATCCCATCGGGCGTTTCGATCAGGATCGTTTCAGCCGAGATCCTGCGAGGTTTCCACTGATTGTGATCGTCCAGTTCACTGCCGGTCAGCCCCGCCGCCTTCGAGTTCCACTCGGCAGTCGCCTCGGCCAGGTTCCGCCTCAGCATCGACTTGGAGACGACTTTCTGGCTGATGGTCCGGGTATGAACGGTCTGGGTCATCAGGTCCTGGTTGCTGCGCCAGTTGCTGAAGACACGAGGCCCGAAGTAGGGGATCACGAAGAAGAAGACCAGGCAGTAGACGACGGTGATCCAGGCGGCTTTCCCGGTGGCCTTTCGCCAGTACATGCCGATCCAGAACGGAGCGGCGAAGACCAGGGGGAACCAGAATGTGAGTTTGAGTTGTCCGAGCATGTCGTAGATGGTCAGCGAGAAGACGACCGATCCGGCGACGACGATCACCCCGGTCAGCCGTCCCGCCCACAGGCACTCGCGTTCACTGGCGTGGGGCCTTATGAAGGGCACATAGAGATTGCGGACGATCAGCCCGGCTCCGACAACCATCTGGGCATCCACGCTGCTCATCAGAGCCGCCAGCAGGCAGGCCAGCATCAGCCCGCGGAAGCCCGGTCCCAGCAATTGCATCGAGGCGTAGCCCCAGGTCAGGTCCGGATCCTCGACCAGCGCCGGCACGTCGGCATAAAGCGTCGCTGCGATCAGCGCGGTCAGCACCCAGCCCAGCGTGCAGAACCGTTTCAGGAAGTTGCCGACCACCAGGCCGACCCGGGCGTTGAACTCGGTCTTGGCCGAACCGCCACCGGTGGCGATGAAGTGAGGCTGGACGACGACACCGATCAGGTTGGCCAGCACGATCGCGATCACGTAGTACAGCGAGAACTCGGCGGTGCTCGACCCGATGATCTCGAAGTACGAGTCGGGCAACTGGTCGTGCATCACCTCGAAACCGCTCTTGTCTCCACCGGGGTTCAGATCGGGGTTCTCGCTGAGCGCACTCAGCCCGATCGGGATCAGCATCACCGAGAGTCCTATGATGCACAGGCCCTGGATCAGGTCGGTGTAGTAGGCCGCGGCCAGCCCGCCAGCGATGCCGTAGACCACCACCACCACGGCGATCAACGGGATCAGCACGAACTGCAGTTTCAGCTTCCTGCCGAACACGGTCACCTTCTTGGCCTCCTCGGCAGCCGCCTCCGTCTCCTGGGGCGTGGCCCCCTCGGATGCGACGACCGCCACGGCCGTCGGCGGGATGATCATCGGCTCGGCCACCTTGGCGATGGCCGAGAAGAACATCGAGCCGTAGATCATGAAGAAGAAGACGCCGAAGATGCTGTAGGCGGCACCCAGCCAACGCGACTCGTATCGCTCGACGTACCAGTCCCCCAGGGTCAGGAGCCGCATCCGCCGGTACCAGACTCCGGCGATCCAGTAAAACGGCGTCACGAACAGCCAGAACATGACGCTCCACATGCCGCTCATCCCGCCGGTGAACGTCGTGCGACCGGTGTTGACCGGATCGCTGGACCCGGTGCCGGCTCCGAATGCGGCAAACGTCTGCAGCAGCTTGCCGAAGGATCGCCCGCCCAGGAAGTAGTCCTCCTGCTTCTTGATCCGCCTGGCGCAGTACACGCCGATGCTGATCATCATCACGAAGTAGCCGCCCAGGACGAGGTAGTCGGCGAGAGTCAGAGTCATTTCAGAGAGGTCCTTGGGCTTGGGGCCGAAGCCGAGACGCGGCGTGTGGCCCGGCGTGATCCGAGCAAGGTAACCGCGGCCCGGTCCGGTTGCAATCGGGCCGCCGTCACCGTTTCCTCTTCCGCGCCGACCCCGAAACGGGTATCTCAGCCGTCGTGAACCCTAGCAGCCTCATCACAGACCTCCACGGACTCCCCGTCACCGTGATGGGCCTGGGTACCTTCGGCGGTGCCGCCGGTGCCGTCGAGTTCCTCTGCCGACACCAGGCCCGGGTCACCGTCACCGATCTGAAGGATGCCGACGAACTGGCCGACCAGGTCGCAGAACTCGATCGGCTGACCGCCGGGGCCATCTGCTGGCGGCTGGGTGAGCATCGGGCCAGCGACTTCGGCGGGGTCGGACTGGTCGTGGCCAACCCGGCGGTGCCGCTGGCGAGTGAGTGGCTCGAGTTGGCTGAGGCGAGTGGTGCAGCTGTGACGACGGAGATGGGCCTGTTCTGGGAACTGTGCCCGGCGCGTACGATCGCCGTCACCGGCAGCAACGGCAAGTCGACCACCTCGGCGATGATCCACTCGATCCTGGAAGCCTCGGGGCAGAAGGCCTGGCTGGGTGGGAACATCGGAGGCAGCCTGCTGGGCCAACTCGAAACGATCGGCCCCGACGACTGGGTCGTGCTCGAACTCAGCAGCTTCCAACTCGAACACCTCAACCGACTGCACGCCGCTCCCGACATCGCTGTGGTCACCAATCTCACGCCCAATCACCTCGACCGACACGGCACGCTCGACGCCTACCGCCACGCCAAGCAGGCGATCCTCCGCTGGCAGTCCCCCGATGCGGCCTGCGTGCTCAACGAACTCGACCCCGACGTCTCGACCTGGACGGTCGCGGCCAACAGGCTGGGGTTCGGGATCGATCGCGGGGCCGGTGCGGGAGTCTTCCTGCGAGAAGAGGATCTTGAGACGGCTGTGGTACGGATCGGAGATTCCGAGGTGGAGATCCCGCTGGGTCACTGGGTCGAGGGTCCCGGTGCACACAATCGGCTCAACGCCGCCGCCGCAACCGCCGCGGCGATCGTGGCCGGTGCCGAATTCGCCGATGTCCGCAGCGGTTTGCAGAGGTTCCACGGGCTGCCGCACCGGTTGCAGCTGGTCGCACGGCGAGACGGCAGAAGCTTCTATAACGACTCGCTGGCGACGACTCCCGAATCGGTCGAGGTGGCTTTGGCGTCGTTCGATTCGCCGGTGGTGCTGCTGGCTGGAGGCTATGACAAGCGGGTCCCGCTGGAGGGCCTGGCGGGGACGATTGCCCGGGGGACCCGGGCGGTGGCACTGATGGGGCAGACGGCCGAGGAGGTGGATCGGTTGCTCGACGAGATGGGCTTTGCAGGATTGCGTCGGGTGTGTGGTTCGCTGGATGAGGCTTTTGACTGGGCGGTTGAGCAGTCCGAGACCGGAGACAACGTGGTGCTTTCGCCTGGTTGTGCCAGTTACGACTGGTTCACCAGTTTCCGCGAGCGGGGTGATGAATTCTCTCGATTGGCCGGAGCCAGTCCCTGAGTTCACAGCCGCACCTTGCCGGCGGCTCCGGGGATCTCCTGCACGTACCGCGGCACAGCGTACCCAGGCAGCCTCTGGGCCAATTCCGCAACCAACCGTCGACCCACCGACTCGGGCACCTCGAAATGCAGCGTGCCGACGACGCGGTCGAGCTGGTGCAGGTAGTAGGGCACGACTCCGAGGTTGGCCAGTCGAGTGCACAACCGGGCCAGCGTGTCGGTGTTGTCATTGATGCCGGCCAGCAGCACCGACTGGTTGAGCACGGTGAGTCCGGCGCGGACCAGCTGTTGCAGTGCCGCGGCACAATCGTCGACCACTTCGGCGGGGTGATTGGCGTGCACGACCACCACCGACGTCAGCCGCCCTTCGCGCAGCCGATGGCACAGTCCGCTGGTGACCCGGCTGGGCAGCACCACGGGCAGCCGAGTGTGCAGTCTCAGCCGTGCCAGGTGGGGGATCGATTCGAGTCGGCTGATGAGTTGATCGAGCCGGGTGTCGGTCAGCATCAGCGGGTCGCCGCCACTGAGGATCACCTCGTCGATCGACTCGTCGCTTTGCAGCAGTTCGATCGCCGGGTCCCACTCGTCGAGCCGCCGAGGCTCCTGGCCATAGGGGTAGTGTCGTCGGAAGCAGTAACGGCAATGCACGGCGCAGCTCCCGGTGGCGATCAGCAGCGCCCGGCCCTGGTACTTGTGGATCAATCCCGGTGCGCGTCGCGAGTCGAGATCTCCGACCGCGTCCCGGGTCACTCCGGGCCCCGCTGACTCGGCCAGGTCCCTCGATTCCGCCTCGATCGGCAGCACCTGCTTCAGCAGCGGGTCATCGGGGTCGCCAGGCCGCATCCGTGCCAGAAAACTCTCGGGGACCATCACTGCGAACTGTCGTGCCGCCTGGCGAGCAGCGGGTGCCAGCGAACTGTCCAGCCCCAGTCGACTCAGCAGGACCTCGGGATCCCGGATCGCTCGGGCCAGGTCGTCGTGCCAATCGCCGATGGTGAGATCGGACGGCGAAACGGGGGGTGAGGGCTGCGGTGTGGGCGGGGCGGGGGTCACGTGGACCTCGGTTCCGTCGTTAATCCGGATGTGCTAGTGTGGTTCCTGTTGGCCCGCAGAGGGGCTCGGACAGGGAAAACAGCGGCCGCGGTCGGCAAATTCTTCGCCGCCGGACGGCTCAGCATAGCCAGTGCAATCGGAATCGACCAATGCCTCAAGTCAGCACCGGCGACTTCCGCAAGGGCATCAAGGTGACGCTCGACGACGAGCCGTACGAGATGATCGAGTGCAACTTCGTGAAGCCCGGCAAAGGACAGGCTCTCTACAAGACCAAGCTCCGCAACCTGCTCAAGGGCACGATTCTCGATCGGACCTACAAGAGCGGCGACAGTCTCGAGGGAGCCGACGTCCACCGCGGTGACGGTCAGTACCTCTACCGAGACTCCAGCGGCTACGTGTTCATGGACAACGAGAGTTTCGAGCAGTACACGCTCGAGGCGGCTGTCTGCGGCGACCAGGTGGCATTTCTGCTCGAAGGGGCCCCCGTCGGGATGCTCTACTGGAACGGCCAGCTGATCTCGATGACCCCGCCCCAGCACGTGGTGCTCGAGGTGAAACAAACCGAGCCGGCTGCCAAGGGGAACACGGCGACCAATGTCACGAAGGCGGCGACGGTCGAGACGGGTGCCGAGGTGCAGGTGCCGGCCTTCATCAAGGAAGGCGACAGGCTGAAGATCGACACCGAGGCGGGTACCTACATCGAACGCGTTCGCGACTAGACTTGGGACTGGCTCATCCGCCCGTGGCGGGGTGCCTGTCCCGATTGGAAACAGCACTGCACTGAGGATTGGGGACAGGCACCCCGCCACGGGCGAGTGAGCCAGTCCCTGGAGAATCTCTGATGTCGGAGAGCCACAACCGACTGCTGTTCATCGAGACGGTCGGTTGCCAGATGAATGTGCTCGACAGCGAACTGGTCGTGGCGGCGTTGCGTGAACAGGGGTACGAGTTGACCGATCGGGTCAGCGACGCGGACACCGTGCTGTTCAACACCTGCAGCGTCCGTGAGCATGCCGAGCACAAGATCTACAGCCAGTTGGGACGGCTGAAGTACAGCAAAAGGAAACGACCCGACCAGGTGATCGGTGTCTTTGGCTGCATGGCTCAGAAGGACCAGGAGCTGATCTTCCAGAGAGCTCCTCATGTGGACATGGTTGTCGGGACCGGTCAGCTGGCCGAGATTCCTCGATTGGTTTCCGAGGCGCGACGGGACCGAACCAGGGCCCTGGCCGTCAGTCTCGACCGCCGTGGCGGCAGCCGCGACGAGGTGGCTTCGAGTTTCGAGAGCTACGATCCGCTGCGTGACCCGACGATGCGGCCCAGCCCATACCAGGCCTTCGTCAGGATCATGATCGGCTGCGACAAGTTCTGTACCTACTGCGTGGTGCCGACCACGCGAGGTCCCGAGCAAAGCCGCCCGCCGTCGCAGATTGCCAGCGAGGTGCGGATGCTGGCCGGACAGGGGGTCCGGGAAGTCACGCTGATCGGCCAGACCGTCAACAGCTACTCGCACGTCGAGGACGGCCGCACCTGGAGGCTGGCGGACCTGCTGGAGTTGATTCACGACACCGAGGGGATCGATCGGATCAAGTTCGTGACCAACTTCCCTCGTGACATGGACACCCCGCTGCTCGAAGCGGTCAACGACCTGTCCAAGGTCTGCCGGTACCTGCATGTCCCGGCCCAGTCGGGCTCGGACGCGGTACTCGAACGGATGAAGCGGGGGTACACCGTAGATGAGTACCGGGAGATGATCGGCCGGATCAACGAGATCGTGCCCGGGTGTGCGGTGTCTAGCGACTTCATCGTTGGGTTCTGCGGCGAGAGTGACCAGGAATTCGAGGCGAGCGTGCGGCTGGTCGAGGAGTGCCGTTTCAAGAACAGCTTCATCTTCAAGTACAGCCCTCGCTCGGGGACCAAGGCTGACGACCGGCTCGACGACGACGTGCCCGAGGCCCAAAAGCGTGAACGCAACGCGCGGTTGCTGGAGGTGCAGACGGCGATCTGCGAAGAGGATAACGCGCTGTTCATCGGCCGGTCGGTCGAGGTGCTGGTCGAGGGTCTCAGCAAGATGACGCTCAAGCAACTGAAGCGACAGCACCGGGGGACCCCGCATCCGATGCCCGGTGTCGAACTCTCTGAGGAGAGCGATGTGGACCTGGTGTCACTGGAGCCAGGTCCGGTGCCCGAGAACGCCGAGGGGTCCGATCCTCTCGCCGGCCCGATCCAACTGGTCGGCCGCACCGACTGCGACCGGATCGTGGTCTTCAACGGCAACCCGCGTCTGGCCGGGTCGCTGGCATCGATCTCGGTCGAGGACTGCACGGCGACGACGTTGATCGGTCGGATCATGACCCGCGAAATCCAGCACGCCCCCATGATCGAACTCCCAGTTCTCTGACCAGTTCTCTGAATTGGGGTCAGAGCTTGAATAGTGAATAGTGGCTTGCCCAGTCCCCGTGGCTTGTCTCGATGCGGGGCCATTTGCACTAGTCCACTCTGGTCAATCTGAGTGGCGAGGAGGTGTGATGAAGTACGGACTGTTCACCGACAACCTGTCGGACATGAAGATCGAGCAGGTGTGCAGGGAGGTGAAGAAGCGGGGGTTTGACGGGTTGGACCTGACGCTGCGGCCCGGTGGTCACGTGTTGCCGAAAGACGCCGAGATGGGGTTGGCTCACGCTCACCAGGTGGCGATGAAGGAGAAGGTCGAGATTCTGATGGCGTCGACGGCGATCACCGGGACCGACAGTCCGTTCGCCGGGGACATCGTCGCGTCGTGTGCTCATTACGGCGTCCGCCAGATCAAGCTGGGGTACTGGCGTTACCAGCCATTCGGTTCGCTGCTCAAGCAGATCGACACCGCCCGCCGGAAGCTCGAGGGGCTGATCAAGCTCACCTCGCGGTTCGGCATCCAGCCGTGCGTGCATGTCCACTCGGGCGAGATCCTGGCCAACGGGGGCTCGATCCTGTACCTGATCCTCAAGGACTTCGATCCCGAGACCGTCGGTGCCTACGCCGATCCGATGCACATGACGGTCGAGGGGGGCCTGTCGGGTTGGGAGATGGGCCTAGACCTGATCGCACCGTGGGTGAGCCTGGTGGGGGTGAAGAACTTCGTCTGGAAGCCCAACGGTCGCGACGGACACGGCCAGGCCCGCTTCCGCACAATCTACGTCCCGCTGGCCGACGGCCAGGCGCCCTTGCCGAGATTCGTGTCTCGGTTGAAGGAACTGAAGTACGACGCGACGGTGTCGTTGCACAGCGAGTACAAGGGCGGTTCGAGTTTTCGGAGCCTCAGCAGCGTCGAGCTACTTGACCAGTCGGCCGTCGATCTGAAGTACTTCAAGGGGCTGGTGAAGTGAACCTCGCTCAGTGGATCTGACGTCTCAGGTGGGCAATGCGTCCGGCAGCATTTCGAGCCGAGCGACATCAAGACCGGCGGCTTCGATTTCGCTGATGGCCGAGCGGATTGCCTCTTCCAGCGATTCGGCTTCGCGATGAAAGTGAACCTGTGAGACTCCGGAAATGGTCGCAATCGTACCGTCATTGAACGACTCGTACAGCCGGTCGGCGTCTGCTTCGCCCGGCTCGGATGTCAGCACCAGCGTGAATTCGTGCAAGCTCATTCGATTCTCTTGGCCCAACTGTATCGGGCGTTACCGCAGACAATCCACGTGAGGGCACAAACCAACGATTCGGCGAATATCGCGAGCGTGGGCTTCGGGATGCCTGGGAGTCGACATCACTCGAATCCGGCAGCCGTCTCGTTGCCGATGTGGGCACAGCAGGCTCCCCCAGATATGTGCTCGAGGGCCCGCCTTGATCACGATCCAGCCCCGCGACACGGCGAACCGAATTGCATGACGTATCGTCTTGTTGGAGTGGGCGACCACGACGAACAGTCCGTTGCCTGTCGCCTCCCCGCTGGTGATCATACCGGTGAGAACACCGATGGCAACGCCTCATTTCCAGTGATTCAGCGGGTGATCCCGTGATCGAGACATCAGCAGCATCAAGCAGCTCTCTGATGGTACGGTCGAAGTGATGACCGGCGACTTTGGCACCGCCAGTGGGGAGATGATCGTATTGAGGCGCAACGGGTCGGATTGGCAGATCGAGAAGATCGGCAGTTGGGTCGAGTAACCTCGACGTCCCTCATCATTGGGGTCAGAGGTTGAATAGCGAATACTGGCATAGATAGAGCGTGATAAGACAGGAGGCTTAGGGGAGCTACTATTCACTATTCAAGCTCTGACCCCAGTTTTGTCTGGAGTCGGGAGCGAGGCGATCGCGGTGTGGGAGGCGATGCATGTTCAAATGGTGGCTCGAAACTCCCAAGTGGTTGCACTACGAAGTGGCGGGGGTGTTCCTGGCGGCCGCGGGAGTGGCTTGGGTGATGGGGTACTTCTGGCCATGGGCGATTGGGATCGGAGTCGTATAGCTGGTCGCGGCGATCCTGGTTGACTGATGAGGCACTGCCGGGCGTCGGAGTCGTAATGACGAGATTTCTGGAGTCGTGTCGCGAGGCGATTGCCAACGACGAGATGGACGCGCCCGGAGCGTACACTCCGCCGACGCAGGCGGAGATTTCTGCGAGCGAGGAGGCGTTGGAGATCGAGTTTCCCGACGACTTCCTGCGGTTTCATGCTGAGTGCGATGGGCATCATCTTCCGTTCTGGGAGGTGTTGACATTGTCGGGATCGGCCAGGGCGGGCACTCATATCTCGTGGCCGTCAACCGGCGGTTCCGGCGGAAGGCTCCCGACGGGGTCGGACTGCCCGAGCACCTGGTGGCGTTCCACGACGATGGCACCATGAATCTACATTGCTTCGACACCAGTGAACGGGACGAGGATGGGGAATACGAGATCGTCTGCTGGGATCACGAGTCCGAGGAGGACGACGAGCCGGCCGTCTGGGGCGATTCGTTTGCCGAGTGGCTCGAGGATCAGGTCGAAGGATTCGAGTAGGTCAGGCTGATGTCCGTCGTCGATCGCAGCTCGCGCCGGCAATTGGCCCTGGTGATCGCCACCGGGCTCGTGCTGGGTCTCTCGCTGATCGGCTCACCCTACCCCCATAACCAGGCCCTGCAGCATGCTCCGAGTGTGATCGCCCTGGCGTTGCTGGCGGTGTCGGCCCGGCGCGGCTGGCTGACCAATCCGGCCTCGTACTGCCTGGTCATGTTCCTGTGGCTGCACATCCTGGGTGCCCGCTACATCTACTCGTTCGTGCCGTATGACGACTGGTCGAGGTCGGTGCTGGGTTCGGGCATCTCGGAGTGGTTCGGTTGGGAGCGGAACCACTACGACCGGCTGGTGCACCTCTGTTTTGGCGGGTTGTGGATGGTGGCGGTGTCCGAGATGGTCCTGGATCGTGGCCGCATGTCGGTTGGCCAGGCGGTGTTGTGGTCGTTCCTGGTGGTGACGACCATCAGTGGCGTGTACGAGATCTTCGAGTGGCTGTTGACGGTGGTCGTGTCTCCGGCGCGGGCCCAGGAGTACAATGGCCAGCAGGGCGACCCCTGGGACGCTCAGAAGGACATGGCCCTGGCGCTGGTCGGCAGCCTGGTGGCGATTCCGGTGGTCGGGGGTCTGCATCGAAACGCGGAGACGGCCGGGTCATGATCGAATCGCCAGGCAATCGGCCGACCACGCGTGCTGCAACACCACTTTGCAGGGAGTGCGACTGGTCATGACCGATCGGGAAGACTCGTACTGGGAGCCCGACCAGGCGCCTGAGCCGGCCGTCGCGGCCGCGAAGAAGCCGGCTGGGAATCGCTGGCTGATCGGCTGCGTTGTGGCGGCGGGCGGCCTGGGGCTGGTCGTCATCATCGGCTGGAGCACGTTCTTTCAATTTGGCGTCAACAGCGATCTGGAGGGCTACGCCGAGACGATCTCGGAGGTCGAACTCGAAGCGGCCGCCAAGCAGGAACTGCTCGATGACATCCACGCGCTCCGCGAATCGCTCGAACAGCACAACAACTTCAACTTCATGACCTGGATCGATACCGATGAGCGGATCCTGCTGCTGATCGATGACTATGAAATCGATGAGGCCGATCTGACAGCGTTGAAGAGCGAATTGGCCAGGATGAAACAGATTCAGGGACTGGATCGCAACTGACCTGACTCTCGGCAGCCCGGGACAGCATGTTCGAAATCCGTCCTCGCGAAATTGTGATTCTGGCCGAGGACTTTGATCGGCTGGTCGCCTGGTACCGCGACGTGCTCGGCTTCGACGTCGTGAGGCTCTTTGAGGACCAGTTCCACTTCTGCAATCTCGAGACGTCCTCGGGCATCCGGCTGGGGATCGGCCTGGCATCCGAGATGGGCGTGGTGCCCGGTGACCGGCAGCACAACACGGTGGTGTTTCAGATCGAGGTCGATGATGTCCGCGGGTTGTTTGAGTTCCTGGAAGAAAACGGGGCAACGATCACTGGCGGGCCGTCGTTCGATGAGCAGATGAAGTTCTGGTTCGGCAGCTTTGCCGATCCGGAGGGGAACCCGGTTTGGGTGGTTGACGGGGATTGTCCCTAGCGGCCGGCTCGACATGCCGCGAATCGGCTCAACGGGTATTTGCGACCACCGGCCCGGTGACGCATAATCAGGGCACCTTGGCATGCTGGTGGAAGAGTTCAGGCAATGAAGTGTGCGAGTCTGGTCGGCCTGGTCGCGGCCATGCTGTTGGCCATGGCGACCGCCGACGCCGGGGAGCGGGCAGCGACGAAGCGGATCAGTGGACCTCAGGCGGGTGAGAAGGTCGGCAGCTACCTGGACTTCACCGGCGAGAAGTGCGGTGGTGGGGCCGATCGGTACAAGCTGGGCACCAAGCTGAGGTACTACTGAGCCTATCGCGGGCTCGTTGTCGTCGTCTTTGCCCGGACGTTCGACGACGACTTGGCCGGTCTGGTCAAGGCGATCGACGGGAAGGTGGTCCGTTACAACACGGGCTTGAACACGAACAAGCTGGGAGCCTAGATCAACTTCCTGGGCAGCGACTTCGGCAAACTCAAGTCGGCCACGCTGGAGTTCGGTCGCCGGCACAAGATCGCTCGCGTGCCGCTGGTCGTGCCGTTTGCTCATGAAAACGCGCCAGACCGGATCCGCATCCACTCCGAGGCGGTGGCCACCGTGCTGATCTACCAGCACTATCCCAAGCAGGTGATCCTGGCCAACCATACCTTCCGCTCGGGCGAGATCGACGCGCAGGCAGTCGCGACGGTGTCGAGGGACATCGACAGGCTGATCGTGCAGCGGCAGAAGGACATCGAGGCCCGGAAGCTGCGTTTCAAGAAGTAGCGGCCGGCTTTCTCGATCCGCTCAAGATACGCTCAAGAGCCCCGTCCAGTTCGGGGTCGGCCCACTCGAATCCGGTCTGCTCGAGCACCGTGGCTCGGACTCGCACACCACCCAACAGCAGCTCGTCGGCCATCTGCCCGAGCATCACTCGGGCGACGAATGCCGGGAGCGGGAAGATGGTCGGTCGTCGCAGCACACGGCCCAGCGACCTGGTGAATTCGAGGTTGGTCGACGGGGTCGGGGCCACGGCGTTGACCGCTCCGGAAATCGTCTCGTCGTCGATCACGTGGCGGATCGACGCAACCAGGTCCGCCAGCGTGATCCAGCTCCAGTACTGCTTGCCGGACCCGACGCGGCCACCGAGACCGAGCTTGAAGGGCAACAGCATCTTGGCCAGTGCGCCGCCGTTCTTGTCGAGAATCACACCGATTCGGTGAT
>Ga0310123_10001349_pt1 | contig 20489 bp, 13 predicted proteins | sample CB6_AW_1057_MG_FD_203505 | JGI IMG/M metagenome (GOLD analysis project Ga0310123, IMG submission 203505) | Marine microbial communities from Western Arctic Ocean, Canada - CB6_AW_1057 | ecosystem: Environmental > Aquatic > Marine > Oceanic | place: Canada: Western Arctic Ocean | collected... | reverse complement strand
CTTCCTGCCCGGAACCGCCGTGCTCAGCTTCGGCACCGCCGGCTGCAACCTCGGTTGCAAGTTCTGCCAGAACTGGTCGATTTCCAAGTCACGCGAAATCGAAAAACTCAGCGAACAGGCCACTCCCACGGCCATCGCCGACGCCGCGGTAGCCACCGGCTGCCGCAGCGTGGCCTTCACCTACAATGACCCGGTGATCTGGGCCGAGTATGCCATCGATGCCGCGGCCGCCTGCCACGAACAGGGCATCAAGACCGTCGCAGTCACCGCCGGCTATGTCACGGACATCGCTCGCCAACCGGTGTTCGAGTGCTTCGACGCCGCCAACGTCGATCTCAAGGCCTTCACCGAGCGCTTCTACAAGCACGTCACGCTCTCGCACCTCCAGCCCGTCCTCGACACGCTCGTCTGGCTCAAGCACGAAACCGACATCTGGTTCGAAATCACCAACCTGCTGATCCCCGACGAGAACGACAGTCCCGACGAGCTGAAACAGATGTGCGATTGGATCCTGGAGCACGTCGGCGACAGCGTGCCGGTCCACTTCACCGCCTTCCATCCCGACTTCCGGATGCAGGACACACCCCCTACACCCCACGAAACCCTGATCGCCGCCCGCGAAATCGCCCTGGCTACCGGTTTGAAGTACGCCTACGTCGGCAACGTCAACGACACGCCTCGACAAAGCACCTACTGCCCCAATTGCAGCGAATTGCTGATCGAACGCAACTGGCACGAACTGGGCACCTGGAACCTCAACGACGGAGCCTGCCGATTCTGCGGCACCTCCATCGACGGACTCTTCGAATCGCAGCCCGGCGACTGGGGTCGGAAGCGGCAGCCCCTCGACATGTCGCGATTCGCCCTGCCGATCGTCGTCGCCGACACCGACACCAACAGCGACGTCAGCCGGATCGACGCCGTCTTCACCACGGGGCTCCCCCAGATGTCTCAGACTAAGACGGCTGACACCACGGCCTGGACGCCCGACCCTCGCCAGCAACAGGCGATCATCGACGCGGCCGCCGCCGCGGTCCGGGCCGCCGTGCTCGGCCAACCGCTCGATTGGCCCGATCCCTCACTGGCCGACTCCGCCGCTCAGGTCCTCTCCGGTGCCTTCGTCAGCCTCAAACGATCCGGACAACTCCGCAGCTGCATGGGCATGCAGGGCCAACCGATCAGGCTCGACGAGGCGCTGAAGCGGGCGGCTCACAACGCGGCCCGCGAGGATCCCCGCTTCCCGCCGATCTCCTCCAGCGAACTCGATCAGCTCGACATGGACGTCTGGTTGCTTCACGGTCCCAGGGAAGTCGACGAACGGGGCGAAGCAAGAATCGAGCGGGTGACGATCGGGCGGCACGGGCTGCAGGTGATCGCCGGAGCAAAACGAGGCCTGTTGCTGCCGGGCGTGGCCACCGATCACGACTGGGACGCCGAAACGTTTCTCGACCAGGTCTGTATCAAGGCAGGACTCACGCCGACCGCATGGCGGGACGACGAGACCCGGCTGTTCACCTTCGATGGCGACTGCCTCAGCGGTCGAGTCGTCGCCGAACCCGTCACCCACGACCTGCCCCGGCACCCGCTCAATGATGCCCAGGTCGCAGCCTACGCCGAATTCTGCAACACGAACATCATGGCCCTGCTCACCGGCGGCGTCGCCAGCCCCTACCTGCCCGGGGTACCCGATGGTGAGGTGCAGGGGCTGGTGCTGCAGAGCAACTGGTTGGGCCACGCGGTTCCCGTCGTACAGGGCCGACTGGCTCTCAAGTCGGGCATGCCGCTGCAATCGAGTCTCTACGAACTGTCCGAGGCCATCGCGTCTCGCTTGCGATCCCAGGTCCGACCCAGGCAGGTGCCGGGCCTCTCGAGCGACCTGCTGGTGCTCGCCGACACTGCGATGCACGGCACAACCGATGCTCTCCAGCTCGAAGGCGCCCAGCGAGGTGAACGGGCGATCGTCGTATCCACCGCCGACCGCTTCGCGCTGCACTGGGATAAGGCCGCCACGCCTGATGAGCTGATCACGCGATGCCTGGGGGACGTCAAGCTGCCCGCCGGCACACGCGGTAGTGTCTACAGCCTGCACGGGATCGGCACCAACCAGGCCGCCACCATACACCACGTGCCCCGTGCCAGGGACGCCGAGGGGGCGAGGCCCGCGGGAGTCGCCGGACGATTCTACCTCGACGACCCCAGGGCCCTGCAGCAACAGGTCAAGGACTGCTTTTCGGCGGCTGCGGACCTCGAAACGAACACTGCAGCGACACGCAACTGGCCCGCCGCGATGGTGCCGCACGCGGGACTGAAATACTCAGGGACCATCGCCGCCTCGACACTGGCGTCGCTCGAGATCCCCGCGTCGGTCCTCGTGATCGGACCCAAGCACACCCGCCACGGCGTCGCCTGGGCCGTCTCGCCGCACGAGTCCTGGCAATTGCCCGGTGGCGACATGGCCGCCGATCCCGAATTGGCCCTGCAGCTGGTCGACGCGATCCCCGGACTGGAACTCGATGCCGAGGCCCACCGCGAAGAGCATGCGATCGAGGTCGAATTGCCACTGATCAGACATCTCGCACCGCAGACCAAAGTCACCGGCATCGCCATCGGCAGCGGAGATCTCGAGGCGTGCCAGGTCTTTGCCGAACATCTCGCCACGGTGCTGGATCAACTCGAAAGCCCACCACTGCTGCTGATCTCCAGCGACATGAACCACTTCGCGTCAGACGCCGAGAACCGGCGGCTCGATGAAACCGCACTCGCCGCCATGGAATCGCTCGATCCGGGCAGACTGCTGCAAACCGTCCGCGACGCAAACATCAGCATGTGTGGCGTGCTGCCGGCGGTGATCGTGATGGAGACGCTCAGGCGACGAGGCACTCTGTCACGCTGTCACAGAACCGGCTACGCAACCTCGGCCGAAACCACCGGCGATACCGCTCGAGTGGTCGGTTACGCCGGCATGCTGCTGGGGTAGCCACCCGGCTCACGGCCACTCGGATGCATCCGTCCCGCCAACGACGTAGAATGCCCGGCCTCAATGAGCCCCTTGCCAAAATGAGGATGGCGGCGATGAGTGAATCTTCGAGTACGTCCTTGGACCACCTCGCCCCGTTTCAAGATCGCTTCACCCGCCGCGGGTTGCTGCGGGCCGCAGCCGGAGCCGCCATCACGCTGCCCCTGGCTGGTGCTGCGTTGGCCTGTGCTGCCCCCCGCCGTCCCCGCGTGGCCGCGATCTACACCCACTGCACCTACCGCTCGCACGCACACGTCATCCTCGAGAACTTCCTGGGCCCCTACCTCTTCAACGGAGTCCCCACCGACCCCGGTGTCGACATCGTCTCGATCTACGCCGACCAGCGACCCGGCGATGGCGACATGACCGACTCGATCTCCAAGGCCTACAAGCTGCCGGTCTTCAAGACCATCAATGACGCACTGTGCGTGGGCGGCAAGAGCCTGGCTGTCGATGCCGTGCTCTCCATCGGCGAACACGGCAACTACCCGCGTACCGAGCTGGGCCAGGTCAAGTACCCCCGCAAGCGGTTCTTCGACCAGATCGTCGACACCATGAAACGCTCAGGCCGCTTCGTACCGATCTTCAACGACAAGCACCTCTCGTATCGATGGGACTGGGCGCTGGAGATGTACCAAACGGCGAAGAAGCACAAGATCCCCTTCCTGGCCGGCAGCTCGGTGCCACTGGCCACCCGACGCCCCAACCTCGAACTGCCGCCCGGGCAGGTGATTGACGAGGCGATCTCGATCCACGGCGGACCGCTGGAATCCTACGACTTCCACGGTCTCGAGTTGCTGGAGTCGATGATCGAGTCGCGTAAGGGAGGTGAAACCGGGGTGGCCAGTGTCGAGTTCCTTGCCGGAGAGGATGTCTGGACGGCGGCCAAGCAGGGTCGCTGGTCGATCGACCTGGCCCACGAAGCGATGAAGGCCGAACTGGGCAAGCCGCTGGAAGACCTGAGATTCGTACCCGGCGAACCCAAGCGACCCGCTCACGCACTGCTGGTCACCTACCGCGACGGGACGAGGGCCACCGTGCTGCGAATCGGCCAGGACAGCACCCGTTGGAACTTCGCCTGCCGGATCAACGGCAAGCCGACTGTCCATTCGACCGCCTTCTACGTCGGACCCTGGCAAAACCGCAACCTGTTCAAGGCGCTCTCGCACTCGATCCAGACCCACTTCAGGAACCGGCAGGCACCTTACCCGGTCGAGAGAACCCTGCTGGTGACCGGTACGCTCGCAGCGGTCATGCGGGCCACCAAGCAGCCGGGTAAACCGCTGAAGACGCCCGAGTTGGGAATCACCTACCAACCGACCGACTACCACGCTATGCGTGAAATGGGAGCCACCTGGACGCTGCTCACACCCGATGTGCCCCAACCGGAGGGCATCCACAAGCTGAAGGGCACATGACCCGCCCGATGCGGATTGAAGAACGGTGACGCCTTCCCCAAGCCCTTGGCGGGGGCGGCATGTCTTAGCCCGGGGTGGAAACCCCGGGTTTCAACGGGAACACGTCCAACCCCATCAAGCCCGCCGACGACGGCTTCAAACTGGTCCGACGACTTCACGCTCACCGCTTGGTGAACCCTCGCAGACTACGGCCACTCGCCGTTGACCGCCTTGAGGAACTCGACCAGGAAGCCGACCTCCGCCCGGTCCAGCTCCAGTGGCCGGATCAGCGGGTCCAGCCCCGGCCCCTTCACACCGCCCCGGTTGTAGAACTCGACCACCTCACGCAACGTCTTCACGCTGCCGTCGTGCATGTAGGGCGCCGTACGGGCCACTCCGCGCAGGGTCGGTGTCTTGAACCGACCCCGGTCAGCGGCCCGCTTGGTGACGGCCATCCGACCGGGATCCCCGCCGGGACGACGGGCTGCGACGCCGGTGTTGTGAAACCGCTCGTCGGTGAAGTTCGGTCCCGAGTGGCAATGCCAGCAACGGCCACGGCTCTCGAAGAGCCACAATCCCTGCCGCTGAGCATCGTTGAGAGCCGTGGCGTCACCGCCACGGAACCGGTCGACCTTGCTGTTGCCCAGCAACAGCGTCCGCTCGAAATCGGCGATCGAGCGAGCCAGGTTGCCGGCGGTGACTCCGTCGGCAAATGCCCGGCCAAACGCCCCCGAATAGCCCGGATCCGCTTTCAGACGGGCCACCACCTCGTCGAGCTTCGAGCCCAGTTCCTTGGGATTCTCGATCGGGAACCGCACCTGCTCCTCCAGGCTCCCGGCACGTCCGTCCCAGAAGAACGACCGACCCATCGCGACATTGAACAGCGACGGAGCGTTGCGGAGACCACGGGCCTGGTTGATCCCGACCGAGATCGGCCTCGTATCGGCAAAGCCGTGAGCCGGATCGTGGCACGAAGCACATGCCAGGCTGCGGTCCTGGGAAAGGACCGGATCGAAGAACAGTCGTCGCCCCAGGGCAACACGCTGTAGCGTCCGTCGGTCAATCGGCTCGGGGGGATCGGGTCGCTTCAAACCGGCCGGCGGCTTGCGACTCGCGAGGTCCCTGGGCAGCGTGTCCCTGGGAATCGCTCGCGGTGGGTCCTCGGCTGCCACCCTGCCGGCCCCCAGGTCGGTCACCACGACCAGCAGTATCATCGCAATCCGGCAGATACCCACGGCGCGGACCCTCATCCCGGCTCACTCCTCGGGCCAGCGGGTGGTGACTTTTTTCGACTGGGTCCAGAATGCCACCGATTCGGCACCGGTGATATTGCCCGCCCCGAACCGCGAGTCGTTCCAGCCTCCGAATCCAAACGGTTCCCTGGGCACCGGCACTCCGACGTTGACGCCGACCATGCCCGAACTGGCTCGGTTTACGAACTCGCGAGCCGCCCCGCCGTCGCGGGTATAGATCGCCGCGGCGTTGCCAAAGGGCGAGCGTCGCTCGATCGCCAATGCCTCGTCCATATCCGCAGCCCGCAACACCACCAGCACCGGCCCGAAGACCTCCGTTTGCGCGATCGCCATCTCGGGCGTCACCCCATCGATCACCGTGGCACCGACGTAATAGCCCCCCTCGCAGCCCTCGACCGTCGCTCCGCGTCCGTCCACGAGCACCCGCGCCCCGGCCGCTTCGGCCTCGTCGATACACCCCACGATCCGATCGCGGGCGGCTGCCGAAATGACCGCACCCAGGTTCTCACCAGCAACCACCTCGCTCGCCTTCTCGCAAACCCGTTCGATGATGTGGTCGACGTCGCCCACGGCAACCAGCGTCGCGGCGGCCATGCACCGCTGTCCGGCACAGCCGATCGCCGACTCGGTCACGTTCTCGGCCGTCAACTCGACATCGGCGTCGGGCAACACGACCAGGTGGTTCTTGGCACCTCCCATCCCCAGGGCTCTCTTGCCCGAAGCCGCGGCTCGGGCGTAAACCGAACGGGCCACCGGGGTCGAGCCGACAAACGAGACCGCCGCGATCCCCGGATGATCGCAGATCGCCTCCACAATCTGACGGTCACCGTTGATGATCCCGAACACACCCGCGGGTAAGCCCGCCTCGGCCAACAGCTCGCCGATCAGCCGGGCTGTCAGGGGGACCTGTTCTGAGGGCTTGAGGATGAAGGCGTTGCCCAGGGTGATCGCGATCGGGATGGTCCAGTGAGGCACCATGCAGGGGAAGTTGAACGGTGTGATCGAGGCCACCACGCCCAAGGGACAACTCTCGACCCGACACTCCACACCCGAGGAGACCTCCAGCACCTCGCCGGCTGTCATTTGCGGCAACGAGCAGGCGAATTCGGTCACCTCGATCGCCTTGGCCACCTCGGCACGTCCCTCGGAGATCGTCTTCCCGTTCTCCAGGTGCACCAGCTCGGCCAACTCCTCGGTGTGCCGCTCGAGCAATCCGCGATAGCGGTAGAGGACCTGGGCCCGCTCACGAATGGTCCGCGCCGACCAATCGAGGAATGCGGTCGAGGCGGCCTCGACCGCACAGTCCAGCTCGTCGGTCCTCGAGAGCGGGACGGTGGAGAGGACCGAGCCGTCCAAGGGACTGGTGACGTCGAGCCGCGGCAGGCCCTCGCCCGCGTCCCCCCACTGTCCGTTGATCAGGTTGCCGATCGGAAAATGCGACATGGACTCTCTTTCGCAATGCGATCGGGAATTCGCCTGCCAGCGTGAGACGCCAGACTAACCTCTCACCGTGTTTCCGGCGACGCATCGGAGGTTTGAATCGAGTATCCTCGTGCGGCTGATCCCCATCAGATTGCCGGTTCCATTGCCGGTTCCGCGGCCGAGGTGTAGAGACCCCGAGATGGCTCACCTGGTGGCCGAAGGCCCCGAATCCGGACAACGGTGGTGCCGCGAATTGCCGGACGGGGTCAACCTGCGGTTGGGCCGGGCCCCGCATTCGGGGTGGGATGTTGAATGGGACAAGCAGATCTCGCGAGAACACGCGGACCTGTTCTACGAGAATGAGATGCTGACGGTGCGGAAGGTTGAGGCCGCCCGCAACCCGATCCACTTCGACGGTGAGACCACCCCGGCCTGTGCACTGGGATACGACGAGTCGTTCCGGATCGGACGGACCGAGTTCCGCTTGGTCCAGTGGCCTCCCGGCGAAGCCGAACCCGCCGCTGAGGGCGACGCCTCGGCCGTACCCGAAGATTCGCGCGAGATCGGCGACTACGTGATTTCTCGCCTGCTGGGCCGCGGCGGTATGGGGTCGGTCTACCTGGCCCGCCACAAGAGCTCCGGGCAGGATGTCGCTCTGAAGGTGTTGGGTCCCGACCAGTCGAGCGACCCCGAGCTCGTCCGCCGCTTTCAACTCGAAGGCGAGTTCGCTCAGGGTCTCAAACACGACAACCTGGTCGAAGTGCTGGAGACCGGCGCCGACGACGGCAGGCACTTCATCGCCCAGGAATTCGTCGACGGCGACGATATCGGACAGGTGATAAAGCAGCGAGGCCAACTGCCGCTGAAACGAACCGTCTCGATCATCCGTCAACTGGCCGGAGCCCTAGCCTACCTGCACCGCAGCAATATCATCCATCGTGACATCAAGCCCTCCAACCTGCTGATCTCCCGCGACGGCACTCCCAAACTGGCCGACATGGGAGTCGCCCGGTCGCTCGATGCCGACTCGGACAGCAGCCAGTTGACGCAGGCCGGAGCCGTTGTCGGCACCATCGACTACATTTCGCCCGAACAAGCCGACAACAGCCACACCGCCGATGCCCGCAGCGATATCTACTCGCTGGGCTGCACCTGGTACGAAATGCTGACCGGGTCGCCCCCGTACCCCGACGGAAGTCTGACCGACAAGATCAACGCCCACGCCACCCAGCCACCGCCCAACCCCAGGGACATCAACCCCAACGTCCCCGAAGCACTCGTGGCAGTGCTCAATCGCATGATGGCCAAGTCACCGGATCGCCGGCACCAGTCGATCGAAGAACTGATCGAGGATATCGACGCCGATACGCTGGTCCAGGGGGAAGTCAGCAACTCGGTGCTGGCCGCCTTGGCCGAAAGTGCCGCTGAGTTCACTCTCGACGACGACGCAGCGGCCGAGCCGGCCTTGGCCGAGAGGCCGCTGGTCGTCCGCTGCGGGAACTGTGGCCGATCGTACAAGGTCCGAGCCAAGCTGGCAGGGAAACGATTGAAATGCCGCGAGTGTGGCGAGGCGATCGAGGCTGAGTCACAATAACGCAGCCGGTTTGTTCCCGGCATCAGACGCCCGACCCAGACGGAGGTAACCATGTCGCCCGTTTTTCAGGTCGCCCGACAACTGTTCATCGCCTTGGCGGTGACCCTCTCAACCACAGCACCACTGATCGCCTCGAACTGGCCCGCCTGGCGAGGCGCCGATGGCACCGGCCGCAGCGCCGAACGCAACCTGCCGGTCTCCTGGAGCCCCACCGAAAACGTGACCTGGAAGACCCCACTGCCCGGCGAAGGCAACTCGACACCGATCACCTGGGACAACCGGGTCTTCGTGACCTGCCCGGTCGATCGCGGCAAGGTCCGACGACTCATCTGCCTCGACCGCAACACCGGCAAGATCATCTGGAAACACGACGTCTCGTTTCCGCAGAAGGAGACGACTCATCGCGACAACCCCTTCTGCTCGGGATCGCCCACCACCGACGGCAAACAGGTCTACGCCAGCTTCGGCTCGGCCGGGGTCCTGGCCTGCGATTTCGAGGGCCACGTTGCCTGGCACCGCAAGCTCGGCAAGTTGACGCACGTCTTCGGACAGGCCACCACCCCGGTGCTCTACAAGAACCTCGTCATCGTTCACCGCGGACCCGGCGACAAGACCCACCTCGTCGCACTCGATCGAAAAACCGGGAAGACCGTCTGGGATACACCCGAATTCGCCAAGAACAACAACCTCTACGGGTCCTGGTCGACACCCCTCATCGTCCGCGTGGGCAATCACGACGAGCTGATCGTCACGATGCCTCGTGAGATCAAGGGCTACGACCCGAACACCGGCAAGGAACTCTGGAAATGCGGCGGGCTGGGCACCGAGATCTACACCATGCCGACGGTGGGCAACGGGTTGGTCGTGGGCATCAGCGGCCACCAGGGACCGGCAATCTGCGTCAAGTTGGGAGGACGCGGGGACCTGACCGATTCGAACCGGCTGTGGCTGACCCCCAAGAACCACCAGCGTGTCGGGTCCGGAGTCATCGTCGGCAAGTACCTCTACCTCTCAAACGCCACCGGCATCGCACAGTGCATCGAGGCTCGTTCGGGCAAGGTGGTCTGGGCACAGCGACTGGGAGGCACGCTGTGGGGCACGATGCTCGCCGCCGACGGCCGGCTTTACGTCAGCAACAAGGAAGGTGACATCTTCGTGCTGGCCGCCTCGCCGAAATTCAAACTGCTCGCACGCAACCGCATGGCCGAACACATGAAGGCCGCCGTCGCTCCCTCCGATGGACAACTGTTCGTGCGGACCTACAAGACGCTCTACTGCATCGGTAAGCGGACCCGCTGATTCCGCCGTTGAGGGCTCGAAGAACCGCAAAGAGAAACTCCCGGAGACTGCCGCCATGAGACCGACTCGTTTTCCAGTGATTCCCATTACTCTGTTGACGCTGCTGAGCCTGCTGCTGATCGCCACGACACTCACCGCCGCAGAGATCCCCGCTCCCGAAGGCGAAAAGCTCGTCAAGAAGAACGCCCGGCTCGAACTGCTCTTTACCCGCAGCGCCAAGATCGAAGGCGGGTTGACCGAGGGCCCCGCAGTGGCCCCCGACGGCAGCATCTACTTCTCCGACATCCCCTTCGGCAAAGACAACGGGATGATCCAGAGGTTCGATCCCGGGACGGGAAAAACCACAGTCTTCAGCAGCAACAGCGGCAAGTCCAATGGACTGATCTTCGACTCCCAGGGCCACCTGCTGGCCTGCGAGGGAGCCGGGCTCGGCGGACGACAGGTCTCACGAACCGACGTCCAGTCGAAGAAGAAGACCACGCTGACCAATAACTACTCGGGCAAGAAACTCAACGCACCCAACGACCTGTGCCTCGATGCCGAAGGACGCATCTACTTCACCGATCCCCGCTACGTCGGTGACGAGACGAGAGAACTTGAGCACCGGGCGGTGTACTGCATCGAGCCCGGTGGCAAGGTCTTCGAGGTGACTCACAACATCTCCAAGCCCAACGGCATCGCCATCAGCCCCGATGGCAGAATGCTGTTTGTCGCCGACCACGACAACGGCACCGACAACATCGACCCCGACGCCAAGGTCCCGCCCACTCCCGGTGACATGAAGATCTATGGCTGGTGGCTCAAGAGCAACGGCCAGGTCGAATCCGAGCGGTTTACGATCGTCGACTTCAGCCACTACAAGATGAAGGGCTGCGACGGGATGACCGTCGACGAGAACGGATTCCTGTACCTGACCGTCCGCGAAGCCGCTCGACCCGGAGTGATGGTTATCGACCCCGCCAGGGGCAGAAATGTCGGCTACATCCCCACCGGACCGATCGGACAAGAGCAGGCCACCGCCATCGGGCTGCCCAGTAACGTCGAATTCGGCATCGGCAAGGATCGCAACATGCTCTACATTACCGTCGACACGAGCCTGTACCGCATCCGGCTGAAGACCCGGGGCTGGCACGTCCAGTACCAGGGTCGCAAGAAATAGGTTTCGGTGCCGAGTGGCCCACGGGTGGTCGCTTCATTCCGGGCCGCGATTTGTCATCCCGAGCGCAGCGAGGGATCTCAAATCGCCCCTCCCCCGATGACAGCGAGAAACAGCTCGCCGTAATCGGCGGCTTTCTTCTCACCCACCCCGTGCACCTCGAGAAACTCCGACAGCGTGCTCGGCCGACGCCGGGTCATGTCCCTCAGGCTCGCGTCGCCGAACACGACATACGCCGGCACCGATTTCTCCTCGGCCAACTGCCGTCTCAGGTCACGCAACCGCTCGAACAGGCCGCGGTCCACACCCTCCCACGAATCCTCGTGGACCTTCGACTTCCTGGCCCCGGTCGCCTTGGCCGGTTTCAGCAGACGCGGAGTCTCCTCGCCGGTGAGCACTCCGCGACCGGTCCCGGTCACCTGCAACACGTTGTACTCGCCGGTCTTGGCCAGGAAGCCCTGGGCCATCAGCTGCTCGACCCAGCCACGGACCGCCCGCACGTCATGCTCTCTCAGCAGCCCGTAGGTACTCAGCCGGTCGTGCCCGTTGTCGAGCACCCTCTGCTCGGTCGAACCCCGCAGCACCTTCACCGTGTAGTCGGCTCCGAATCGCTGGTCCTGCCTGATCACACTCGAGAGGATCTTCTGGCTGATCACCAGCGGATCCTCAACCTGGTCGAGTTCCCCCAGGCAGACGTCGCAGGCACCGCAGTTGTCCCCATCCAGAGATTGGCCGAAGTACTCGACCAGCGAGGCGTGGCGACAGACCACGCTGCCGGCAAAGTCCTGCATCGCCTGCAGACTCTGCCACGCCCCCTCGGTCGGCTCGCTGTCGGATCCCTCAAGGATCGCCCGCCACCTCCCGTAATCGCCCCCGGTGTACAGCAAGCAGCACTCGGCCTCCAGCCCGTCCCGGCCCGCCCGACCGGTCTCCTGCTGGTACCCCTCCAGCGACTTCGGCATCGCCGCGTGGATCACGTAGCGGACGTTCGACTTGTCGATTCCCATGCCAAAGGCGACCGTCGCTACGATCGTGTCGATACGCTCGCCGATGAACGCCTCCTGGTTCGACTTCCTCAGCTGGTCACTCAGTCCCGCGTGATAAGGACTGGTGCGGTAGCCGCGAGAATTGAGTTGTTCGGAGGTGTTCTCGACGTCGCGTCTTGAGATGCAATAGATGATCCCCGACTCACTGGGATGGCGGTCGAGAATCCCGGCCAGCTGATCGATCGCCCGGTCCCGGATCATCACCTTGTAGGCCAGGTTCGGTCGGTCGAAGAACCCGACCAGCACCTCGGGGTCGGCCAGGCCCAGCTCCTGCACGATGTCGTCGCGAACCCGCTGTGTGGCCGTGGCCGTGTAGGCGTGGATCGCCACGTCCGGGAACGTCTCCTTCAACAGCCGCAGCTGCCGGTACTCGGGGCGGAAATCGTGACCCCACTGGCTGATGCAGTGAGCCTCATCGACGGCCACCAGCGACACGTTCGCCTCGACCAGCGTCTCGAGCATCCCCGGCTGGACCAATCGCTCGGGCGCGATGTAGAGCAGCTTCACAGTGCCCTCGCGCAACGCGTCGAACACGTCGCGACGCTCCTCGGGGAGCATCGCGCTGTTGAGGCACGCGGCCGAGACGCCCGCGACGTTGAGCCCATCGACCTGGTCCTTCATCAGCGAGATCAGTGGCGAGATGACCAGCCCGACACCCTCGCGGATGACCGCCGGAGCCTGAAAGCACAGCGACTTGCCGCCGCCGGTGGGGAGCACCACGACCGAATCGCGGTCCTCGAGCACGCACGCGATCGCCTCCTGCTGCAACGGCAGAAAGCTGTCGTAGCCCCAGTGAGTCTTCAGGGCGTCGCGGATTCTTTCGCTGGTCATTGGCTTCATGCCCCACGACGGTGCCACACGTGAGAACGATCCCAACCACCGGCACCGACCCTTGTCAACCGCGATCCGGCCCCCTTCACCTGGCTCCCATCGCCCGCAACGCCTTGGTCACGACCGCCGAGTCGGCGTCGCCGGAACCGCGGATGTAATACGGCGCGGTCGCCAGCACGTGAGGCCGGTAGGCCGGGCTGACCAGCTCGAGGTTCTCAAAGATCGCCATCCCGTACTTGTAGTGATGTGCGTCGGTGGCCTTGCGAGCGATCAACTGGCGGGCGGAACCGGCAAAGCCATCCAGCCACTCGGGGTGGTTGTCCGAGGCAGCCCGCACGGCCAGCCGTCGCGCAGCCGCCGACGCGGCCGACGTGTCGCGGCCCACCTGCGACAGGATCGCCTGTACCTCCTCACCCACCTCCACCACCGCTGGCTTCTCGTCCTGAAGACTCGGGGACTTCAGAATGTCGGCCTTCTGCAAACCCTCGCGCGCGGTCGACATGAACTCGCGGAACTGCGCCATCCAGCCAACCGCCTGCAGCAGCAGCAACAGCCGAGTGGCCGGCGACGCCGCCGACTGGTAGGCGTAGTGCAGCGCGTTGACCGAGGTGACCGTGTGGATCCCGTAGATACCCGGCTGACGCATCATCAACTCGCCGGCCATCAGGTGCACCGCGTCCCAGCCCGACTGGGCACGAAACGACCCCTTGACCAGCCCCTGGCCCACCCGCTCGCAGCAGGCCCCCGGAGCGAGTCGCCGCATGGCCTCAAGCAGCTCCCGCACCTGCTGCGGATCACTGCCCGGCTGGTTCCACCCAGCCGACAAACGCGGCGACACCTTGCCATTGGCAGAGGGCCGCATCACCGACCCGACAAAACGCTCGTTGGACAGAAACGTCTGGTCGGTGAACGTGTACTTGTTGACCCGCTCCTTGAGGCCGAAGTCCAGCAAACCCAGCACCAGCGATCTCAGGGCCGGCTCGGCGTGCCGCCAGCCGATCGTCTGCAGAGTGCGCCAGGTGTTGGCGACGAAGATCGCCTTGTGGCCGATGTTGCGGTAGTCGCGACACCCGTACGGCCACATCATCTCGATGATCTCACCGGCACCCCGGCTGCGACAAAGCGCCACGATCGCCCGGTCGGCTCGCTCCTGGTCCCACTCGAGCATCCCCCGTCTGAATTCCCCGGCGGCGGTCTCAGGCGAAGGCAACTTGCCACGGACCGGGCCCAGCTTGAAGTCGCCCTCGTCGATGTCCTTGGCCTGCGACTCCTTGAAGTTGTCCAGTGCCCAGAACAATGGCAGCAGTCGCTGGTCGGCTGGCAAATCGAGGCTCAACTGGTGAGCCGCATTGATCACGAATACGCAATGGAACTTGAAGCCCGGTGGCTGAGGGTTGACGTTGCGGATGCCGGCCAAAAACAGGCTCGCCAGTAGCTGGCGATAAGGCACCCCACTCTTGATCTGATCGGCCAGCATCCCCACGCACTTTCCGCGAGGCGTCCGTTCGACCAGCCGCACCAGCGGCTCGATGCTGCGGTGTAGCCGGACCAGCTCTCCGGACACCTTGACCTCGTCGTCGGCCAGGGCCGGCAGACCTGTTGCTCCCAGCAGGCTGCCCGCGGTGGTGGACAGGAATTCGCGTCGTGTCGTCATTGCAGTCTCTCCCTCGTCACTCGACTATTACCGCAGGATGCCATCGTCGGCATGCGGGTGCAAGTTGCTCGGCTCACGGATACGATTGGCCTCGCGTCACCCCGACCGCGACCCGAACGCGAGACTGCCATGAAGATCACCGACATCAAGGCCCTGGGAGCCAACCTCGGCGGCGGCAACCACATCTATGTCAAGGTGCTCACCGACGAACACCTCGTCGGCTACGGCGAAGCCTACCGGGCCGGACCCGACTCCGCGGTCGTGGCCACCATCGAATACCTCAGGGACTGGCTCATCGGCGAAGACCCCACGCGGATCGAACACCTGTGGCGGATCATGCACAACGGGTCTCGCTTCCCCGGAGGTTCGATCGTCAACGCCGCGATCAGCGGCATCGAAACCGCACTGTGGGACATCAAGGGCAAGGCCCACGGCGTGCCGGTGTACCAGCTCCTGGGAGGCCGCTGCCGCGACAAGATCCGGGTCTACCTGGGCACCGGAGGTGCAACGCCGGCCGAGGCGGCTGCCGCCGCCGTCGACGCCGCCCGGCAGGGGTTCACCGCGGTCAAGATGAGCCCCTTCCCGGCGGAGCCCGAGAAGATGCCCTGGGCTCAGGTACTCAAGGGTGCCGCCGCCAAGCTCGAAGCCGTCCGACGTGCCGTCGGCGACGACATGGACATCGGACTCGATCCCCACGCACGACTCTTCGAACCCTACAAGGCCCTGGAACTGGCCGAAGCCGTCGCGCCCTACCGGCCGATGTTCTTCGAAGAACCTCTGCGGCCCGAGAACATCGACGCCATGGGTCAACTCAAGGACAAGCTGCCGATCCCGCTCGCCACCGGAGAGATGCTCTACACCAAGTACGAGTTCCGCGACCTGATCGCCGCTCGTGCCGCCGATATCCTGCAGCCGGATATCGTCTTGTGCGGAGGATTACTGGAAACCAAGAAGATCGCGGCGATGGCCGAGGCTCACTACCTGACCATCGCTCCGCACAACCCGCTGGGAGGCATGTCGACGGCCGTCTCGGCACACTTCGCCGCCTCGACAGGCAACTTCCTGATCCTCGAGTACCGACTCGACACCGTCGGACCCAACAGCAAGCTGCTCAAGAAACCGATCCCGCTCGATGACGGCTACCTGCTGATCCCCGAGGCGCCGGGATTGGGAGTGGAGGTCAACGAGGCTGCGATCAAGAACCACCCGTTGCGCTACTGGCGGAGACCGCTGGTAATCGAGCCCGACGGCAACGTGGCCTACCAATAAACCACTACGGGGTCAGACGCCGCCCGTGGTCCGCCGAAGGCGGGCCATGGGCGGGGCCCCTGACCCCTTCACCAGCACCAGCACCCAGAATCAAGGGGTCAGACCCCCACCACGGGTGGGCGTCAGACTCCAACTGCGACGACTAGTCCGTACTCTTCCCAGCCGCCTCGAGCACCTTCTTCGCCTCCGGCACCTTCATCCTCCGCAGTGCCAGGTGAGCGGTGGCCTTGTTGCTGGCCGTCCCCTCGCGAAGCACTCGACCCAACGCCCGGGCCGCATCGGCGGTTCCCTGCTTCTGCAGTGACTGGATGCCGAGCCGCCCGAGCCGAGCCGACTTCAGGACCGCATCGGCGATGGCATCGCTGCTCGCCTTGGTCTTGTAAGCGGCCAGTCCGAAGATGCCATATTGCTTCGACAGCACGTCCTTTGACCTGGTGCCTTCGATCAGCACCGGCACGGCGGCCTTGTTGCCCTTTTTCGAAAGGGTGTAGGCAGCCAGCACCCGCACCGAGGCGTCCTTGTCCTTCAAGGCAGAAACGAGCACGTCCTGGGCCGCCTTCGAGTCACTGTCGTGTCGCAGCAACAGTCTCAGGCCACTCTGCCGTACGACGGCCGATTCGGCCTTCAGCAGCTCGTGGGCCACTGGCAGCACGGCCTTGACGGCCGACGTGGCAATCTGCTCGAAGGCAAACCGCGAATTGCGCTCCAGTTTCGGGTTCTTCAGTTCCACGGCCGCCAACCGAGCAACCTCGGGGCTCTTCAATTCGGCAATCACGCGAGCCAGGCTGAACTTGGCCTGCAGCGACTTGGCCTGGCCCATGTGCTTCATCAGCAACGGAGCCGCCGAGGGGCCCAGCGACTGCAGTTGCTTGGACGCGGACCGGGCGGTCGAGCGGACGGCCAATTGAGGCACCAGGTCCTCGATGTCCCTGGCATTGGCCTGCTCGAGTGCCTTGCGGACCTCGGCGTCCTTGCTGCCCTGCAGGGCCTTGCGGGCCACGTTGCGGACCTCGAGGTCGTCGTCCCCAATGGCCTTCAGGAATAACGACCTGGTCTCGAGCCCCTTGAGACTCGCCAGCGCCGTCACCGCTTCGCGACGCACCGAGACCGATTCGTCAGAGAGAAATGCCTGGAAGGCCTTGCCGCTGGCGGCATCGCCCGACTCGAACAGAGCCGCAGCGATGCGGACTCGAGCCGGATGCCTGGGCCGGCCGGCCAGTTCCTTCAGTGCAGCCGTGCTCTGCTTGCCGCCGATCTGTCCCAGGGCGGTGATCGCCGCATGCGAGACACCCGTCTCCTTGTGAGCCGAAAGCGACTTTAGCCGACCGATGGCCTTCGACGCCTTCAATGTGCCGGCGGTGCCGATCGCGGCGACCAGCACATCAGAGTTCTTGGCCGAAAGCGCCTCGACGACAACCCCCGTCGCACCGGTATCTCGGGCTCGACCGAGTGCGCCGAGGCTGGCAACCTGCACCAACGGATTCTTGTCGGTCGTCGCCTTGCGGAGCAACCCGAGCAACGGGCCCGTCTTTTCACCCAAGAGGGCCAACGCGGTGGCCGCCCGCTGACGCACCACAGGATCGGTGTCCTCCATCAGGTTCGCGATCGCGTTCTTCGAACCCTTGGCGCCTGCCGAACCCAGGTAATAAGCCGCCATCCCACGCTGTTCGGGCTTCACGCTCGAGAGGTCTTGGGTCAGCTTCGTCGTCGCCGTCGCCAAAAGGGTGTCGACCGCCGTATCCATCGCCTTGCCGCGGACGCCCTTGTAACGGATCACCCCGCGGTCATCGACCACGTAGATCGTCGGCCAACTGCGGACTCCCCAGGCCTTGGCGATCGGTCCACTTGTGTTGCCACCATCCCAGAACGATCTCCAGGTAATGTTGTTGGCTTTCATCGCCGTTCGCAGCCGGGCCTTCGGGTCACTGTTGATCCCGATCAGCACAAACGGCTGGTTCGCCAAACGCTTCACGAGCGACCGCTCGTGGAGGTACATCGCCCGGCAGGGAGGTCACCAGTCACCCCAGAAGTCCAGTACGACCACCTTGCCACGGTAGTCGCTGAGCTTGAACTTGCGTCCGTCGACATCCACTCCGGAAATCTCCGGTGCGACCTTGCCGATCCTCAGGTCCAGGGGCGAATGCACCTTCACCTGTGCGGTGGCCGAACGCGACGACAGCAACAGCGCCGACATCACCAACGCGGCCCAGCCCACTCGGGACATCGTCTTCATGCTTGTTCCCGTCACAGAAAGTCTCAGAAATCACAGAAAACGCCCCGGTCTCCGACCGGGTCCCGGCGTCGGCGTTCAGGTCCGCGCACTCACACCCCAGCCCAATCCGGCAGCCATAACGGCTGCCGGATTGACTGCCGGGCATGGGTCATCTCAGAGTGTCTCAGAGTCACTTAGCCGCTGCAGGCTTCAGAAACTTCTTCGCTTCCGGCGTCTTCATCCGCTTCAAAGCCGCCTCGGCCTGCTTCCGCAGCTTGGGATTCTCGAGCAACGCTCCCAACGCCTTTGCCGCGGCAGGTGTGTCCTGCCGTTGCAGGGAGGAGATCGCGGTGCTGACCAACCGAGTCGCATTGGGGCCCGTCCCCTTCTTCTTGAGACACGCCACCAGGGCATCGGTCGCCCGCTTGCCCTTGTAGCGACTCAGAGCACGAGCCGAGTGGGCATTCAGGATCTCGTAATCACTCGACGCGAATTCCGCGAGAGTCGGCAACAGGTCCGGAGTCGGAGCACTGAAGTGCAGCAGGAAGGCCGACCAACCCTGGACGATCTTGACCTTGCTCTTGAGTCCGGCTCGCAAAGCCACCTTCACCTCCTTGTTGCTCCTCAGACGGAAAATCGACCGGGCAATGCCGTCCTGGCCGGTCGGAGACTTCTCGGTGCCAAGCCGCTCGATCAGCAGCGGTACGACATCGACGCCCAGGGCAACCAGTTGGCCGCTGGCACTCGAGACCGTCTTGCGATCCCTCAACTTCGGCAGCAGGTCGTCGACTTCCAGGGCCAGTACGTCTTTGAGAGCCTTCTTGACCTTCGGATCCTTGCTCGTCTTGAGAACCTCGCGGGCCAGCTTGCGGACATCCGCGTCCTTGTCCCCGAGTGCCTGCAAGTACAACGGCTGGGTCTCGAGCCCCTTGAGGCTCGCCAGCGCAGCAACCGCCTCGCGGCGAACCGCAGCGGACTCGTCACCGAGGAACGCCTTGAACGCACCTCCGGTGGCCTTATCCCCCGATTGGAACAGCGCCGCGGCAATCCGCACGCGTGCGGGATGCTTGGGCTGGCCGGCGAGTTCCTTCAACGCCGCAGTCCCCTGCCGGCCACCGATCTGGCCCAGCGCTGCAATCGCCGCATGCGAAACTTTGGTCTCCTTGTGAGACGTCAGTGTCTTCAATGCACCAACCGCCTTGCCGGCCTTCAGCGTACCGGCACTGCCGATCGCAGCCACCAGCACATCCGAGTTCTTCGCACCAAGTGCCTCGATGATGATCCCGGTCGAACCGGCGTCACCGGCGCGTCCCAGGACCTCCAGGCTGGCAACCTGCACCGACGAGTTCTTGTCGGTCGTCGCCTTGCGGAGCAACTCGAGCAATGGGCCGGTCTTGCCGCCGAGCAACGCCAGGCCCGTGGCCGCCCGCTGGCGAACCACCGGATCGGTGTCCTCCAGCAGGTTGGCAATCGCGCTGCGGGCTCCCTTCGCACCCGCGGATCCCAGGGCATAAGCCGCCATCCCACGCTCCTCGGGCTTCACGCTCGAGAGACTCTCGGTCAGGTTGCTCGTCGTCTTGGCCAACAGCGTGTCGACCGCCGTGTCCATCTTGGGACCGCGGACGTTCTTGTAACGGATCACGCCGCGGTCATCGACCACGTAGATCGTCGGCCAGCCCCGGATACCCCAGGCCTTGGCGATCGGTCCGCTGGTGTTCCCACCATCCCAGAACGAACGCCAGGTAATGTTGTTGGCCTTCATCGCGGTACGCAGTCGGGCCTTCGGGTCACTGTTGATCCCGATCAGGACAAACGGCTGGTTCGCCAAGCGTTTCACGAGCGACCGCTCGTGGGCGTACATCGCCCGGCAAGGGGGTCACCAGTCACCCCAGAAGTCCAGTACGACCACCTTGCCGCGGTAGTCACTGAGCTTGAACTTGCGTCCGTCGACATCCACACCCGAAATCTCCGGCGCAAGCTTGCCGATCGCCAGATCCTCGGGCGAATGCTTCTTCGCCTGGGCGACGGCCGAACGCGACGACAGCATCAGTGCCGCCATCACCAACCCCGCCATTCCAACGCGTGACATCGTCCTCATCTGCACTCCTCCCGAAAAACTTCTACCCGACCCGACACGGGACCGGATTCTGTCAGTTCACATGCTGTAGATTCGCTCAAATGGCCCACCAGAACAAGAATACGGCACCCGATTCTCCGAAACTCGACATTTTTCCCACCCCCACCCCTACCAGCCCGTTGAAGAACTCGGACCCTGGGGTCAGACGCCGCCCACAACGGGGTTTGCTCCACCTGTCGCGTTTCACAGGCGGGGCCTGACCC
>Ga0310123_10001346_pt1 | contig 20506 bp, 15 predicted proteins | sample CB6_AW_1057_MG_FD_203505 | JGI IMG/M metagenome (GOLD analysis project Ga0310123, IMG submission 203505) | Marine microbial communities from Western Arctic Ocean, Canada - CB6_AW_1057 | ecosystem: Environmental > Aquatic > Marine > Oceanic | place: Canada: Western Arctic Ocean | collected... | reverse complement strand
CTGCCGGATGATGTGCACCGCCACTCCGGCCTCGGGCGGGCCCTTGCGGGCGAGGTATTCTCGGAGATTGACCCCCTGGACGTATTCCTGGGCGATGTAGTGCAGCCCATCCTGCTCGCCGACCGCGAAGACCTGCACGATGTTGTTGTGATTGAGTCCCGCGGCGGCGGTGGCTTCCCGGGCGAAACGTTCGAGGTAGGTGTCGTCGGCGAGCAGGTCGGGCCTGAGCACCTTGAGTGCGACCTTGCGTTTGAGCGTGGTCTGTTCGGCGAGGTAGACATTGGCCATCCCGCCGCTGCCGAGCACTCGCAGCAGGTGGAATTCGCCCAGCACCGAACCACCCAGCTCGGCGGGGTCCGACGGGATTTCGGCCGGGGTCGCCTCTGAGGTGTCCTGGTTCGGCTCGACCTGGAACCCACTGTCGTCGGCGGCCGTACCCAGTGGCGCGGTGTCGCCGGTCGGTTCCGAGGGCGGCTGTACGTCGGGTGACTCTGGCATGAAGCGGCAATTCTGGCCCGGGTGTCGTTACCGATCATAGTTCCCATCTCAAATGCCTGCCAAGTCCCTTACGACCGCTTTGGTTTCTCGACTCGCCGGCGATGGCTAGACTGCACCGACAGGTTCCGCTCGAATTCCGCCCGATTCCCGTCCGATTTCCACAACGCCCCTCGCAGCATGACCGATCTTCCCAGCACTCTTGGCCAACTCAGAGACTCGGGCTACACGTCGCAGAGTGTCAAGGACGAGATGCGTGGCAACCTGTTGAGTCGCTTGGCCAGCGGCGAGGAGTTGTTCCCGGGCATCCTGGGCTTCGACGAGACGGTGATCCCCCAGGTCCAAAACGCGATCCTCTCGCGGCACGACATGTTGTTTTTGGGCCTGCGTGGACAGGGCAAGACCCGGATGCTGAGGATGCTGGTGGAGTTGCTCGACGAGGCGATCCCGGTGGTGGCCGGTTCTCAGATGAACGACGATCCGCTGCGGCCGATCTCGAAGTTTGCCCGTGACCGGATTGCGGAGGAGGGGGACGGGTGTGCGGTTCAGTGGATCGGTCGGCAGGATCGTTACAACGAGAAGCTGGCGACTCCCGACGTGACCATCGCGGACCTGATTGGCGAGATCGACCTGATCAAGCACGCCGAGGGCCAGCATCTCTCGAGCGAAGACGTACTGCACTTCGGGCTGGTGCCTCGCAGCCACCGCGGCATCTTCTGCATGAACGAGTTGCCCGACCTGAGTCCCAAGATCCAGGTCGGCCTGTTCAACGTGCTCGAAGAGCGTGACGTGCAGATCCGCGGCTTCCCGGTCCGTCTCGAGCTGGACCTCTGCATGGTCTTCAGCGCCAACCCCGAGGACTACACCAACCGCGGTCGGCTGGTGACTCCGCTGAAGGACCGCATCGGCAGCGTGATCCGCACTCACTACCCGTTGACGCGGGAGATCGGTGTGAGGATCACCGAGGAGAACGCGTGGGTGCGTCGGGACGCAGCGATCGAGGTGCTGGTGCCGGGTTGGATCAAGCAGGTGGTCGAGGAGATCGCGAGGCTGGCTCGCAGCAGCTCTCATGTCAACCAGCAGTCCGGCGTCAGCGTGCGGATGTCGATGGCGAACATGGAGAACGCGGTGTCCAACGCCGAACGCCGCGCGGCGGTGCTCGGCCAGCAGACCGCCGTCGTGCGGGTCAGCGACCTGGTTGCGCTGCGGTCCAGTTCGCGAGGCAAAATGGAGTTGACGATGAGCGAGGAGCCGGGCGAGGAGGATTCGCTGGTGGTGCGGCTGACCGAGGAGGCGATCCGCAACGTGTTTGACGCCGACTTGAAGGCGAGACAGTTTGGAGACTTGATCGAGTACTTCGAGACGGGTGAACCGGTGGCCGTGGGTGACGGCGTGGCGGCGGATGAGTTGCTCGAGGGCCTGGCGGCGATTCCCGGGTTCGTTGATCGGCTCGACCTGCTCAGCTCACGTCTCGACCCCGACCTCGACCCCGACACCGACCTCGACGACGGATCGCTTCGGGACCAGCTGCGGGCCAGCGTCGCCGAATTCGTGCTCGAGGCGTTGCATTGCCATAATCGTCTGAACAAGTCGCCCGCAGCGGGGGGGGCTCGTTACGGAGGATGAGCGGGGGTCGGGTTTATTGGGTCTTGCGGCTGCTCGTGACGCCGTATTACTCTGTTGGCAGAACGCTGCTGGTGGGCGGACCGGCACGACGGGGACCCGGGGTGCAGCGGCTGGTCCGTGTCCCGATGACGCATCTGTTGCCATGGCCGTCTCATGCCCACGATTGACCTCGGCGAATTCCTCGAGCGACTCCAGCGCAGCGACCTGTTGACGCGCGATGACCTCGATGCGCTCGCGGCCGAGATCGACCCGGTCCGGGACGCCGTGCAGGTGGAACCGCTGGGGCGCAAGCTGGTCCGGCGTGGCCAGTTGACCGGCTGGCAGCTGCAAATGCTGCTCTCGGGTCGCGACACCTTCCAACTGGGCAACTACCGCCTGCTCGATCTGCTGGGCCGAGGCGGGATGGGGACGGTGTTCAAGGCCGAGCACGTGATGATGGGTTGGGTGGTCGCGGTGAAGGTGATGGCCAAGCGGCTGGTCAAGAGCCCCAAGCACGTGGCCCGCTTCCAGCAGGAAATCCAGGCGGCCGCGGCGATCGATCATCCCAACGTGGTGCGGGCCATCGATGCCGAGAGTGCCGGCGAGAACCACTTCCTGGTGATGGAATTCGTCGACGGAGCCGACCTGGCTTCGGTGGCCCAACGCCGGGTACGGCTCGAGGTGGGTGAGGCGTGCGAGTTTGTTCGGCAGGCGGCCCTGGGGCTTGCGGCGGCTCACAAGCGAGGCCTGGTGCATCGCGATCTCAAGCCGTCCAACCTGATGCTGACCTGGACGGCCAACGATCAGCCCCAGGTCAAGATTCTTGACATGGGACTGGCCCGCTTCTCTAGTGCCGACCAGACCGACGGCAGCCTGACCAAGACCGGCCAGATGATGGGGACCCCCGACTACATGTCGCCCGAGCAGGCCTGGGACACCAAGGCGGTCGACATCCGTGGCGATATCTACAGCCTGGGCTGCACCCTGTTCCGCTTCCTGATCGGGTCGCCACCCTTCCAGGGCGAGAACCCGTTCCAGACACTGATGATCAGGACCACGATCGAAGCCCCGTTGCTCAGATCGCTCGACCCCGATCTCCCCGAAGGCCTCGAAAAAATCGTCGCCAGGATGCTCAGGCGGGACCTGACCGAGCGGTACGACGATCCTGCCGAGGTGGTCGAGGCGCTCTCGGAATTCTCCGCTGCACCGACGCGGTACGAGGTCGAGTCGTCCCCGTCGGTCGAACCGGCCACCTCGCTGACGCTCTCCGACGCCACCGAGCAACCCACGCAGGTCGCCGGAGCCAGTCTCGAACAGTTCCTCGATTCGGTCCGTCCGGCCAACCAGCTGGAAACCGCTGACGCGGCTGCTGCGGTGGGGGCTGCGGTGCCGTGGAAGTCCCTGGCGGCGGGTGGGGCGGTGCTGCTGGTGCTGGTGGTGCTGTGGCGGGTGCTGGCCATTCCCGATCCTCTTCCGGGGAACACCACGGCGGTGGCCCCAACGGCCGACGCCTCGATGCCGGCCCCGAGCGTGGTCAAGCATCCCGAGCAGGTGATCGATGAGCAGCAGCCGTTCGAGCTCGAGCTGCTGGGCGGGACTCACCCGCTCTCGAAACGGCTGGGAGACCCGAGCCTGGAATTCCGGATCCGGCCGGGAGGTCCCGAGGGTGTGGCGGTGGACCGTCGTGGACTGCTGAGGTGGACGCCCGAGGAGATTCACGGGCCGGGTTTGTACACGGTTGTCGTGGAGAGTCGCGACGGGTCGGCTGCGAGCTGGAGCCCGGTGGCCGAAGCGGTGTTGCGGGTCCGCGAGGTCGATCGGCCGCCTCATCTCGAGCCGGCCGGAACGGCCCAGGTCGATGAGCTGGTGGAATTGACGGTGCAATTGGCGGCGACCGATCCCGACCGCCCGGCCAATCGGATCGAATACACGCTGGGTAACGACGCGCCCGAGGGGATGGTGGTCGATCGCCGCACGGGCCGACTGAGCTGGACTCCGAGCGAGCGTCACGGTCCCGGCGAGTTCCGGGTGACGGTGCAGGCGACGGCGTTTGATTCGGAGGTGACCGACCCGGTGCGACAGCGGGCCGAGTCGGTCCTGGTGATCACGGTGGGCGAGGTGGACCAATCGCCGCGATTGCGGGCGATCCCCAGCCTGTCGATGCGGGTGGGCCAGCGTCTGAGGATGCGGATCCGTGCCGACGATCCGGACGAGCCTCCCGGAGCGGTCCGCTTCAGCCTGCAGGGCCAGGTGCCCACCGGGGCGTCGATCGATGCCCGGACCGGAATCTTTACCTGGGCGCCTCGAGCGGCCCAGGCGCCGCGGGCCTGGAGATTCCGGGTCCGCGTTGCTTCGGCGGCGAACGACGAGTTGTTCGATGAGCGGCTGTTGCTGCTCGACGTGCGTCCGCCTCAAGTGACCGCACGAGGCGAGGCGGTCCCGACGCAGCAGGCACGGACCGCCGCAACCGCCGATGTCAAGGATGTCTACCGGCCCCTGTTGGCCCAGGCCCGTACTCCGCTGGCTCGTTCGAGACTGGCGATGGACGTCGTCGAGCAGGCCCGGGAGACCAGCGACTCGGCTCGGGCCTACGCGTTGTTCGAGTTGGCTCACGAGACCGCGGTCCGCGGCCGACACACGGCCGTGGCGTTGGAAGTCGCGAGGGCCTGGCAGCAGAGGTTCCGGGTCGACCCGATCGATATCACGCTGAAGTCCTTCGCCGTCCTCAACCTCAAGGACCTCGATCCCGCCGCCCGGGACGAGATTGCAGAGGAGGCGTTGCGGGTCTTCGTGGCGGCAGTCAACGCCGGCAGGTTGGCAGACGCACGAAAGTTGCTGAGGTTCGCCAGCGGCTGCGTCCGCGGTCATGCTCGGGAGGTGGCACGGATCAACACCGCCAGCGGGTTGCTCGAACAGGTCTCCGAGGAAAACACCGGAGAATTGAACCGGCCGTTGAAGCTGACACCCAAGGGCAAGGTTGCTTTGGGCGGATTGGGGAACCAGCTGAAGCGACTCAACTTTGCGTCTCTGTTCCGCGACGCGGGGAAGCTGAGTTTCGTGCGGCATGGCAACGAGACGGGCGACGACCTGGAGGATCGAGGCCGCAGCCTGTGGACGATCTCCGGCGGCGACGTCCGGCTCGAGACGGCCGCACGGGAGGGCGCCAGCGGTTTCTGGGACAAGGCGGTCGCGTTGAAGGACTTTCGGCTGAGAGCTCGGCTGGCGGTGGACACCACCACCGGATCGCTGATGATCGGCGGTCCTCAAAGCGGTGCGTTCAACGGATTACAGCTGGAGTTGGCTCCAGGCCGGCTCTGCCAACTGTTTCATCGAGGATCAGGAATGGTGGTGGCAGGCCCCCAGCGGGCTCCGTCGCGGAATCCGCTGGGATGGGACCGATTGGAGCTCGTCGTCCGCGGGAACCACGTCACCGTCAGGCTCAATGGGCAGGCATTGGTCGATCAGGACGTCCCCGGAAGGCTCGAGGGGTTCCTGGGCCTGGACGCCAGGTTGCAGCCGGCCGGCCAGCCGGTGGCTCGGCTGAGGCTGAGGCGGGTGAGGGTGAGGGTGCGGCTCGAGGAGTCGCCCTAGAGAGCTCGGGTGAGGGCGTCTCAGGCCTGCGAACCCCCGGCCAACCTGATCAGCAGATCGGCTCCGGCGTCGAGTGTCTGGTCGTCGACGGCAAACGAGACTCGGATGTGTGTGTCTCTTTGGCTGAAGACCGATCCGGGGATGATCAGCAGTCCGTTTTCGATCGCCCGAGTAACGAACTCAGATCCGTTACCCCCGGGCGGTTCCAGGAACAGGTAGAAGGCACCGGCTCCGCCGCCGATGCCGAAGTGCCCTGTCAGTCTTTCGACGAGTCGGTCACGCTTTCCCCGGTAGTCCTCGACGTGGGCACCGATCTCGACATCCATCGCGGCCAGCCCGGCCCACTGAACCGGGTGGGGGGCACAGACGAAGGTGAACTGCTGCAGCTTGATCATCTGGTCGATGACCTCGGCGGGGCCGTGAGCGAACCCGAGTCGCCAGCCGGTCATCGAGTGCGACTTGCTGAAGCCGTCGATCACCAGCGTGCGGGGATTGGCCGCAGCGGGTGAGTGGAACGGAAGGTCGTAGCAGAAGCGGCTGTAGATCTCGTCGCTGATCAGCGCGACGTTGTGCTGGTCGGCCAGCCGGGCCAGGTCGTCGATCGTGCCGGCCTGGTCCATGGCACCGGTGGGGTTGCCCGGCGAGTTGTAGACGATCGCCTTGGTCCGGTCGGTGATCGCGTCGGCGACCCGGTCGACATCCACATCGAAATCGGGATAGGTCTCGATGGTGACGCAGGTGCCACCGGCGAGGTTGACCAGGTGCCGGTACATCATGAAGCCGGGGTCGAACAGGATCACTTCGTCACCGGGCTGCACCAGGCACAAGAGCGCCAGCACCAGTCCGCCGCTGGTCCCGCTGGTGACCATCACGCGACGGTCGTCGTGCTGGTAGAGCTCATCGACGCGCTGCTGCAGGGCCTCTCGCAGCGGCGAGATCCCCGGCGAGGGGCTGTAGCCGTTGTGTCCCGCCTCGACAGCCGCGGCAAGTGCGCGGCGGACCGGTTCTGGGGTCTCGAAGTGGGGTTGCCCGATGCTGAGATCGACCTTCTGGTCCATTCCGGCCGCGAGGTCGAAGATCCGGCGGATCCCCGAGGCATCGATCAGGCTCATGCGGTCGGCGATCCAGTCGCCGGGGCCTGCCGAGTCGGGATCTGCTGAGGCTGGACGGTGGGATGTCATGTCGCGGGTTCGCCGATCAGTCGCTGCGGGCGAGCAATTGTGAGAGCGGTCGATCGTGTCGATCGAGTGTCTGCAGCAGGTGGGCCACGACCAGCAGCGGGTCGTGAGTGGGAGCGTGTTCGGAGCACCAGGTGCTGCCGAGGGGGTCGAGTCCGAGCACGGCGTCGTGGTCGTGGATGGCCTGCCAGGTACTGGCCCGAGAGGAGCCCGCGAACGACCGCGGTCGTCCTCCGAGCTGGCGGATGGTCGAGGCGAGTCTCTTGGCACAGGCGGTTGCCAGCACGACGGTCCGGCCCGGAAAGAGGGCCAGGATCCTGGTGGCCAGCAGCACGAAGAGTCTGAGCGGGTCGATGGGCGTGCCAGTTTCGTCGCAGAACCAGGCCCGGTCTCGATCGTGGTCCCAGGCGATCCCGACATCGGCTCGATGCTGCCGAGTCAACTCGGCGACACGCTTGTGCCTGCGGCTGCTCGGCGTGTCGCTGGCCTCGTGCCCAAGGAGGTTCCAGGCGAGTGGTTCGAGGAGTCGTTCGAGCGAGTCTCGCTGAGTTCCCTCGGGTGCCAGCAGGCAGATGGCCAGTGGTCGGGAGGCGAGCAGGTGTCGTCTGAGAGTGGCCTCGTAGACTTCGGTGGCCTGAAACGCTCGTCGGTGTCCTGCGATTCGTGTGGGCCTGGGGTGTCCGTTGTCGGCGGCGTGTTCCCAGGCCTCGAGTCCGGCATTCCGCGAGAGCGGTCGTCCTTTTGCGGAGACGGCGTCGAGTCCGATCCAGGATTCGGGGTGTCCATCGCCGGTGACCCTGATGCCGGCGTCGGCCTGCAGGTGGTCGACGGCGAACCGGAAGCAGGCGTCGCTGACGCTGCCGATTTCCAGGGCACGGCACCCCGAGCGGACCAGGCCGGCGAGCACTCCGGCGAGCAGGTCTCTTGCAGCGGGACGGGTGTCGTGGCCGACGACGACCACGGGCGAGGACCGTGTGCCGGGATCGTCACCGAGCCTGCGGGGTCGATCCTGCCAGCACAGCCAGGCCAGGGCGGCCGCCAGTCGATCGGCGTCCCCTCGAGTCAACTCGTTGCGGTGAACTCCACGTACCCCCTCGTCGGTAAACAGCGTCGGCCGGGCGACTCGATGCTGGGTCCGCACGAGACGATCGAGGGTCGTGGCAGCCAGGCCGCCGGTATCGTCACGGTGAACGCATTCGCGGCAGGCCGGGAAGAAGGTGGCCAATCGCGAGAGATGCGTGGCTCGGGAAATCGGGTGGCTGTCTCCCGGGCAGGTGTACTCGAGCGTCTCGACGACGGGGAATTCGGTTGTCATGATCGCCGAGGGTCTGATGTAATGGGCGCGGCCGGGAACTGTAGTGGCTCTGAGGAAGACGGGTCAATGCGAATGCACGCCACCGAATTCGCGGGGCAATTTGTCGGAGAAGTCGTCGGGAAGGGCGACGCTCAGACGGTGCCCGCGGTCGTGGTGCTGGTCGGTGACCAGAGCCTGCTGGTTCGGCAGAGTGCCACCGCGATCGCCCGAGCGGTCTTCGGAGAAGAGAGCGACGAGGGGTTGTCTCGACGCAACGGAGACGAGGTGTTGTGGCGGGACGTAAGGGACGAACTGGCCACCGTGTCGATGTTCGCCTCGCAGCGGGTCGTCGTTGTCGAGGGTGCCGATGAGTTCATCAAGGAGAACCGGACGGCGCTTGAGGACTATGTTGCGGCTCCGGTGAAGAAGAGCGTGCTGATTCTGCAAGCCAGGTCGTTCCCGGGGAACACTCGGCTGGCCAAGGCGGTTAAGTCGTCAGGCGCGGTGGTCGAGTGCACGGCTCTGGAGGGTGCGGCTCTGGTGAGGTGGCTGGCCAAGACGGCTGCCACGGGGCACGGGATCGAGTTGACTCGCGAGGCGGCCTTGCTGCTCGTCGAACTGGTCGGCTCGAGTCTCTCGCAACTGGAATCGGAACTCGCCAAGCTCGCCTCCTGCTCGAGCGACACCACCGTCGACGTTGAGGTCGTCCGTTCGCTGGTGGGTGGCTGGCAGGTGCAGTCGACCTTCGAGATGCTTGCGGCGCTGCGGCAGGGTCGGACCGGGGTGGCCTTGCGAGAGTTCGGGCGGCTGTACGAGTCGAAGGAGCCGTTGCCGAAGCTGATGGGGGGCGTGGCCTACGTGTTCCGCCGGTTGGCGCGTGCCACCGAAATGGCCCGCACCGGCAAGAGTCTCAGCCAGGCACTCAAGGACGCGGGCGTCTACTACAAGGAAATCGACGAGTCGAACCGTTACCTGAGGCGGATCGGTCGGGACGAGGCCGAGCGGATCCTGGGTCGGCTGCTGAGTGTCGATAAGACGCTCAAGGGTGCCCAGCAGAGCGGAAAGCTGCCCGATCACTTTGTGGTCGAGCGGTTGCTGGTCGAGTTGGCCTGCAGCGGCTGAGCCTGGCGAGGTACGCTCTTCCCCCGTAGCCGCTGTGCTGTAAGATTCTCTCGCCCATGGCGAAGAAAAAGAAACAGAAGTCCCAGACGAAGGCTGCCGACTCGGAACGGCGGATCGTCACCCGCAACCGCAAGGCACGCTACACCTACGATGTGCTCGAGGAACTCGAGTGCGGTGTGGTGCTGACCGGGAGCGAGGTGAAGAGCATCCGCGACGGGAAGGTGTCGATCGAGGAGGCGTATGCGCGGGTCATCGACGGAGAACTGTGGCTGCTGGGTGCCCGGATCGCCGAGTACCCTCAGGCCAACGTGATGAACCACGAGCCCGAGCGGAAACGGAAGCTGCTGCTGCACAAGAAGCAGTTGAAGAAGTTTGCCGAGAGTGCTTCTCAGCAGGGCCTGACCCTGGTGCCGCTGACGGTTCATTTCGTGCGAGGCAAGATCAAGATCGGGCTGGCGATGGCCAAGGGGCGGCGGTCCTACGACAAACGCGAAAAACTCAAGGCACGCAGTGACCAGGAGGAGATGCAACAGGCTCGGCGATGAGTGGCGATGAGAGGCGATGAGAGGCGATGAGAGGCGATGAGAGGCGATGAGAGGCGATGAGAGGCGATGAGAGGCGATGAGAGGCGATGAGAGGCGATGAGAGGCGATCGGGGGCGATCGGGGGCGAATGGCTGGCGGGCTGCTGGAATGCAGCTGGAACAGCCGGTAGGTTGTGGATGCGATGACACCAGTGGGAGAGGCCCGACATGCTTGATGACCAGATTCCGTTGGCGGGAGATTCGGGTTCCGACGAGGCTGCTGTGCCGCCCGAGGCCGAAGACGAGGGTTTGCTCGATACGCTCGCCGACGGTGCCGGCGAGGTGGCCAAGAAGACCGGCAGCGTGCTCTGGACGATGATCGTCAAGGTCGTCAAGGAGTTCTACCGCTACATCATCGTCATCTTCCTGCCGATCCCGGTCCGCTACCTCGCCAAAAAGCAGCTCGCGTTTCGCGACGTCCATCCCGAGGACGGCACAGGGCAGCTCGAGTTCTTTTCGCAACCGAACTTCGTCACCACGATCCACCTGATCTGGGTCGGTTGGCTCGTGGGAGCCTTTGGGCTGTACAACCACTTCGTCCACGGGGCAGACAACATCCCGGAGTTATCCAAGACGGTGATGGACGGTCTGTCGTGGTTCTGGCTGTTTGTGCTGTGCGTGACCGTGCTGGTGATGGGCATTCAATTCGGCCGAGTCGCCTCGGGCTTTCTGCTGACGACGGTCGTGATCATCGTGATGGCGACGCTGCTCTGGGAGCAGATCGGGGAGGTTGAGATCATCAAGTCGGCCAAGATTCAGGCCGAGAAGATCGACGTGACACTCGGCTGGGGGGTCCCGATGGTCGTCTCGGGCGTACTGGGCCTGACGATGCTGCTCTCGAGCATCTGGCAACAGCTCGATGACCGCTGGATCGTCGCTCACCAGGGCAACTTCCTGGAGCACGAGAACTTTCAGCAGAAGGACCGCACGATCCAGAAGGGGGCCAAGACGTTCATCCACACCTGGCCCTGCCTGCTGCGGCGGTTCCTGCTGTTCGGCTTTGGTGAGATCGAGGTGAAGGACTCGCGGGGCATAACCGAGGTCGAACGGATCGAGGGGATCTTCTGGGCCAAGACCGTTTCGGAGTTGCTGAAGTCGAAGTTCCAGACCACCGACGTGTCGTTAGCGGTCCAGGTCGAGGAAGAAGAAGCGGAGATCGGGTGACGTTGAGTTGGTGGCTTCGGAGGTTTTGGCGGTGACGGGGCCGCAACAGCGCGGGCTGGTGGTCGGCTGCGGCTACCTGGGGCAGCGGGTGGCCACGGCCTGGCGAGAGCTGGGCTGGGACGTGTCGGCGTTGACCCGTTCCAGCCAGCGGGCCGAGGAACTCGCCGGGCAGGGGCTGACGCCGCGGGTCGGTGACGTGACCGATCCCGGCAGTTTGGCCGGGCTCTCGGAATTCGCCGACGCCGATGTCGTACTGTTTGCCGTGGGCCGAGACCGGGAGCGGACCTCGCAGACCATGCGCGAGGTGTCGCTGGACGGGCTGCGGAACGTGATCGATGTGCTGGTCGAAGGGACCGTGCGGTTCGTGTTCATTTCGAGCACCGGGGTCTACGGCCAGTCGGAGGGTGAGTGGGTTGATGAGAGCTCACCGACCGAGCCGACTCGCGAGAACGGGCGGGTGCTGGTCGAGTCGGAAGCGATGGTGCACGGCCGGTTGGGGAGTCGCGGCCGGGTCCTGCGGCTGGCGGGACTCTATGGACCCTCGCGCCTGATCGCTCGACGCGATTCCCTGATGGCGGCACATCCGCTGCGAGGGAACCCCGAGGCGTGGCTGAACCTGGTGCACGTCGACGACGCCACCCGAGCGGTCGTGTCAGCTTCGACGGTCGAGACTTTCGCTAGGGACGGCGCTGCGGTGGGTGGGACGTGGTTGGTCTGCGATGACCGGCCGGTCCAGCGGAAGGAGTACTTCGGGCGGCTGGCAAAGTTGTGCGGGGCGCCGCCGCCGACGTTTGATCCGGCTCGTGATTCGCCGCGGATCGACGGGTTGGGCAAGCGTTGCCGTAACCAGCGGATGAAGGATGAGCTGCGAGTCGAGTTGCAGTATCCGGACATCGAGAGCGGCTTGCCGGCGGCGCTTTCCGGAGAGATTCTGAGAGGGTCTGAGAGAGCCTGAGCGGGTCTCGCCGTACGGATCAGGTGTGGCAGTAGAGCGACGCGCGGGGGGCGGTGTAACGGACGTCCAGTTGGGGTGTCTTCAGCCGTCGCCCACCCCGGGCTCGCGAGAGGTGAGCTGCTTCGAGCAGGCCGCTGACCAGCAGCGTGCGTTCGACCGGGTAGGGCGCCTGGTTGTTGACGATCATCGATTCGATGTGGTGGGCCAGGCAGGCCGAGTAGACCACGTTGGGATTGGGCGGCAGGTGGAACTTGGTCGAGAGCACCTGGTTGCGGCGATCGAGTCGCACCGCAGCGGTGTAGTCGCCGATGGCACCTCCGAGCATCAGCAGCGTCGCCTTCAGTCCGTCGCGGTACTCGAAGAGCACCGCCTGGGGTTCCGGGACGATCGACTCGAGCACTCCGGGTGCGGCCAGGTCCTGGGTGCGGGCGTCCTTGAGGGTGATGCCCTCGACGAGGTCGGCTCGCGAGAGTGCTCGAGCCATCAGTTCGGGCGACCACGACTTGTCCTTTAGCGCCTTCCAGACCCTGGCTCCGGTCAGGGTCTGTACACGGCGGATGCCCGATTCGCCACCCCGTCGCCGTTCGACCAGGCACTGCAGGGCCTCGAGTGCGTGCAGGCCGGCCGAATCGAGCGACCGGCTGCCCGTGATGGCCAGGGCTTCGGAGATCCGGGCCCCGTAGGGCACTTCCATCTCCGGCATCCGCCAGCCCACCGGCAGGCTCGATCCGGCCAGCATCGGGAAACCCAGCTCGCGGCTCGCCTCGACCATCGCCTGGGCCTTTTCGAAGCTGTAGGAGAGGTGCTTGTCGTTGAAGACCGGGACGGCACATCCGTCGGCGCGGAAGACGTCGACGATTTCCGAGAAGAACCTGGCTCGAGGATAGAGCTTCTGTCCCAGGTCGTTGGTGGGGTAGTCGCCGTGCTCACCGATCAGCACCACGCCATCGACGGCCAGTTTCGGGCCTCCGCAGCGCAGCGTCTCGGGGATGGTCTTGTAGAGCGAGAAGCCGAACTCGCGGGCTCGCTCGAGGGACTGGTCGCCCTGCGGGAACCCGTATTCCTCTTCACGCGACTTCCTGTCCGCGGCGGTCGGTTTCTGGTCGACGAAGGCCGAGACGACCTCGACCTCGGGTTCGTGCCAGTCTCCTTCCCAAGGGTACCCGATCAGGAACCGGTCGCCGATGTGCTGGCCGTGCCTGAGGTAGGCCCACAGCGTGGTGATGATCGCGATCCGCTTCCTGGGTATTTTTGGGACTTTTGGGACCCGGGGTACGGATCGGTCTTCGGCGGCCGCATCGGCGTTTGCGATCAGAGATCCGGCAAGCGCTGCCGCGGCGGTCGTTTCGAAAAACTCGCGGCGGTTCTTTGGGTGCTGGGTCATCTTCAGTTGCTCCAGTAAGTCGACCGTTTTGTCGGCCGGTAGTGGATGTCCAGGTGCGGTGTCTTGAGCCGCTGTCCTTTTCGGAACAGCGATTCGACTCCGGCGGCCGTCAGGCCGGTCGTCAGCAGCGTGCGTTCGATCGGGTAGGGGGCCTGGCCATCGTGGAACAGGTCTTCGGTGGCGTGAGTCAGCGGGTTGAAGAAGTTGCAGACTTCCCGTGGCGGCAGGAACATCTGCAGCGAGAGGGGTCGGGGGTGATCGGTCAGCCGGGCGGCGAAGGTGAAGTCGTGGACCACCCCCTCGATCAGCAGCATGCTCATCTTCAGTCCGTCGCTGTGCTGGTAGCGGTACAGCACCGGCGTGTTACGGTTCTCGGGGTCGCGCATCAGGCCTTCGATCTGCTCGTTGCTCGGCAGCGTGTGGTTGAAGCCTTCGCGGGTGGGAACCAGCCGGTGGCTGCGGCACAGGCAGGCACGAAACAGCCGAGGGTCCCAGCCACCCTGTTCGAATGACCCGGCGGCCAGTGCCTTGACGATGGCGTCGACCCCCCGGGCCGCCTCGATCCACTCGACCCCCGTCTCGCCACCCCGCCGCCGTTCGACCATCGACTGCATCGCTTCCAGGGCGTGGATGTCGTAGCCATCGACTCCGCCGACGGCCACGCAGAGGGCCTCCTGGACCCCGGCCCCCAGCGGCATGTCGATCTGTGGGATCCGCCGTGTCACCGGCAGGCTCGAGCCGGCCAGCAGCGGAAAGTCGAGCTTGCGGGAGGTTTCCACCATCTCCCTGGCCCAGTCCCAGTTCCACGAGAGGTGCTTGTCGTTGAAGACCGGGACGCTGCGCTTGCTGTTGCGGAAGACGTCGACGATCTGCTGGAAGAACTCGTAGCGAGGGTACAGCCGCTGGCCCTTCTCGTTGGTCGGGTAGTTGCCGTGCTCGCCGATCAACAGCACACCATCGACATCCAGCTTCCCTTTTCCCCGGCACAGTGCCTCGGCGATCGTCGGGTAGATCTTCATGCGGGGGAACATCTTCGCCCGGTCGCGGCTCAGCTCGCCGTCGGGTCGCTGGTCGGTGTACAGCGAGACCAGCTCGATGTCGGGGACGTGGTGACGACCGTTCCAGCTGTAGCCGAACAGGTAGCGGTCGAGGATGTGCTGGGCGTGCGAGTAGCGACGGTACTCGGTGACAACCGCGGCGATGCGAGGGCGTTTCACGGTGAGGTCCGGAGTGCGGGTGGTGGGAGCGAACGTGAGAGGGCCGACACCGTACCCCACCGGGTGCGGGATCGCACGCCGGTGAGCTGACTCGATACGCCTCGAGTCAGCCTCGCGATATGCCGAGTCCTCTTGAGAAAGGTGGCCTGTTGCTGGTAATCTACCGAGTGAAGCTCAAGGGAGATCCACACGATGCTGCGGGTGCTTGGCGAGCGACGATTGGCCTGCGACGGGGTGACCCGTCGCGAGGCGATCTGCGTGGGAGGGTTGGGACTCTTCGGCGGTGTCTCCTTGCCGACACTGCTTCACGCGAGGCAGCAGCAGGCCGAGTTGCGGCAGCGGGCCAAGAGCGTGGTGCTGATCAATCTCTTCGGCGGTCCGCCACATATGGACATGTTCGATCTGAAGCCCGATGCGCCTCAGAACGTGCGGGGCGAGATGATCGGGACTCCCAGCTCGATTCCCGGCTTGCCGATCTGCAGCCTGATGCCGGGCATCGCGAGTTTGATGCACGAGGCGACCCTGATCCGGAGCTACTCGCACAAGTACAACAGCCACAACCCGTACAACGTCTTGACCGGCTTCGACGGTGGCAACGACGCGGAGAACTACTTCGCCAAGCGGTCGGATCATCCGAGCATGGGTTCGATTTGTCAGCACCTGGACATCGGACCTCGCGACGTTCCCCGTTATGTCCTGATGCCGGCCTTTCCCGGTTACGGCCAGGCGCTGCGTCGTGCCGGACCCTACGGCGGGTACCTCGGCAGCCGCTACGACCCCCTGTTCACCGTCTGCGACCCGAAGTGGGACCGCAAGGGCAAAGGCGACTACGACCCGGTACTGGCTCACGGGGCACCGCTGCTGCCGTCGCTGGACGAGTTGCCCTCGGTCACCGCCGATCGTCTCGACCGACGCCGCAGCCTGCTCGAGCAGTTCGACACCCGCTTGCGGGGAATCGACAAGAACGGCTCAGTCGACGGGATGACCAAGTTCCAGCAGCAGGTCTTCGGCCTGTTGACCTCGCCCAAGACCCGAGCCGCCTTCGATCTCTCGAAGGATTCTCAATCGGTCCGCGACCGTTATGGCGACAACCTGTGGGGCAACAGCACGCTGGTGGCCCGCAAGCTGGTCGAGGCGGGATCGACCTTCGTGACGGTCAACTGGGAGGCACAACGGGGAGGCCACTGGGACCTGCACGGGAACACGTTCGGCATGCTGAGGGGTCACCTGCCGGTGCTCGACGCGATGGTCACTGCGCTGGTCAGCGACCTGAAGTCCAGCGGATTGCTCGACACGACCCTGGTGGTGGTGATGGGCGAGATGGGTCGGACTCCGCGGATCAACCCGAAGGCCGGACGGGATCACTGGCCGCAATGCGGGTTCAGCCTGCTGTTTGGCGGCGGCATCAAGCAGGGTTGCCTGGTCGGCCGCAGCGATGCCCAGGCCGCCTATCCCGCCGACCGTCCGGTCTCGGCCGGCGACATGGTGGCGACGATTTACCATCAGTTGGGGGTCGATTCGGCGATGACCGTCGACGACCTCAGCGGTCGCCCGGTGCACATCGCTCATGGCGGGGAACCGGTATTCGAGGCGATTGCCTGAGCCGGCACCAGGCGGCCTTGCTTGACCGGCCGCGACCACCGCATCATAATGCCCCGCCAATTTGACGGCCCCGGGGCGGTCATGCGGATGGTATCGGAGAGCGATGCGATGGGCGTGTATTCGAAGAAGGAACTCAAGGAGTTCCGCGTGCTGCTCGAAGGACTGCGGGCCCGCCTGCGCGGTGACGTGCAGCAGTTGACCGACGGGGCGTTGACCAAGGGCGACGGGAGCGGCGACTCGAGAAGCCCCACCCATATCGCCGACGCCGGCACCGACAATTACGAGCAGGACTTTGCACTGCGGTTCGTCGAGAACGAGCAGGAGACTCTCAGGGAAATCTCCGAGGCACTCGACCGGATCGACGCGGGCAGTTACGGCGGCTGCGAAAAGTGTCTCGAAGAGGGCAAGACCTCGTCTCAGTCGCGGATCAACAAGCCGCGTCTGAGGGCGATTCCCTTTACGCGGTACTGCATCGAGTGCGAACGGTTACGCGAATCCGAGACGCCATGACGGACAGGGACGGCGGAGTCGGAGTGGACGGCGGTGCGGTTCCGGCGGGAACCGAGCCGACCAGGGCCATCGTCGTCTTCGCCAGCCTGGCCGTCGTCGGGCTCGTCGTTGATCTCTGGACCAAGCACGCGGCGTTCGACCCCGAGTTGATCCCGGCCGTGCGACAACCGATCGCCGGCGGCTGGGCCACATTCGAGCTGACGACCAGTTTCAACGAAGGGGCACTGTTCGGCGTGGGGCAGGGATTGACCTGGCTGTTCGCTGTGCTGTCGCTGGTAGCCGTGGCCGGGGTCTTCTTCTGGCTGTTCTGGCTGGGAGGCCGCTCGAGTGCCTGGCTGACGGTGGCGCTGGGCCTGATCCTGGCCGGCACTCTGGGGAATCTCTACGACCGAGCCGGCTGCCACGGGGAGGTCTACCCCCAGGGAACTGTGCGGGCCGGGCAGACACGCTACGCGGTACGCGACTTCCTGCTGTTCACCTTCGGCAACCCCGAGACTCGGATCGGCCAGAGGTATCACTACCCGGTCTTCAACTTCGCCGATGCCTTCCTGGTGACCGGCGCCATCATGCTGGTGATCAAGTCGTTCCAGGCCGAAGAGGATGAGGCAGACGGGGATCAGAGCGGGGATGAGGCCGGGGATGAGACCGGAGATGAGACCGGAGATGAGACCGGAGATGAGACCGGAGATGAGACCGGAGATGAGACCGGAGATGAGACCGGAGATGAGACCGGAGATGAGACCGGGCTGGACTCTCCTACCACGCCTGCATCGAGTCCTCGAACAGTCCCAGCAGATCCTCCCGAGTCGCCTCCCGAGGCGACAGCTTCGTGACGCGGTGTTGAGGCAGGGTGCCTTCGACGAGTTTGGGGATATCGGCATCGGTGTAGCCCACGGCGGCCAATCCGTTGGGCATACCGAGCGTCTTCATGAAGTGCAGGACTCGATCAGCGAGGATCTTGCCTGCCTGGTTTCCGTCGTTGGGGTCGGCGTCGGCGACGTCGGCACCGAGAGCCCGTGCGGCTTCGAGGTGTCGGCGGGGATCCGAGCCGGCGGTGAAGCGGACGACCGCGGCGGTGTTGAGGATTACGGAGATGCCGTGCGGGATCAGGGGGTGGTCGACGTCGTAGCCGGGCGGTTGGAAGTCCCGGGCCATCCCGGCCACCGGGTAGGACATCCCGTGCGGCAGGTGGACTCCGGCGTTGCCGAAGCCGATGCCGGCGATCGCTGCGGCGAGCAGCATCTGTCCGCGGGCGTCTTCGTCGGAGGTGTCGGCGACGGCGCGTGGCAGGTATTGGGCCATCAACTCAAGTGCCCGGATCGCCCAGATGTCGCTGATCGGATTGTTGCCCTGGTAGGCGGGTCGCTCGATCGGTCGCTCGGGCCGGGGTCTCTGGTTGAACGGGATCGCGGTGTAGGATTCCAGGGCGTGGCTGAGGACATCGAGGCCGGTCGCGGCGGCGACGGCGGCGGGCAGGGTCCTGGTGTTGTCCGAGTCGACGATGCCGAGCGTGGGTTTGAGCAGCCGGTGTGCGATGCCGGTCTTGGCCTGCATTTCCACGAAGTCGAAAATCGCCACTCCGGTCGTTTCGCTGCCGGTGCCGGCGGTGGTCGGGATCGCGATCAACGGTTTCAGCGGACCGGGCACCGGTCGGCCGCGTCCGATCGGCGCGTTGACGTACTCGAGGAAATCGGCGGGGTAGGTGGCGTAGAGGTTGGCGGCCTTGGCCGTGTCGATCGTGCTGCCGCCTCCCACCGCCACGATCGCATCGAAGTTGCCCCGAGCCACATAGTCGGACGCGTCCTGGAAACTCCGGTCCGTCGGCTCGACCGACACCCGCTCGAACACCTCGAACCCGATGCCCGCATCCTCGAGCGAAGCAATCACCGTTCGCCCGGTCGGCAACTCGACCAGGGCCGGGTCGATCACGACCACCGCCGTGTCCAGCGACATGTCGGCCAGGTCCATGCCGACTTCTGACGTCGTACCCGGCCCGAAGCGGATGTTCGAGGCGGACATCTGGAACGCAGTGTCCTTGTCGTTCATTTTCCGTCCGCTTTTGGCTTGGCCTTCGCAGCACGCTTGCTGAGGTCCAGCAGCTTGATGTTCTTGAACCAGCAGTCGGCTCCGTGGTCCTGCAGCCCGATGTAACCGCGTCGCGGGTGGTCCTTGAAGGCGAAGGGGAACTTGTGACGGGTGCCGTCGGGGCGAGTGTGCTTCTTGTCGAAGCGGTCGAGGTCGGTCTCGAGCACCTTGACCCCGTTGAGAACGACTCGTACCGACTGGCCGCGGCAGGTCAGTTCCATCTGGTTCCACTCGAGCGCGGGTTTCATCGTGTTGCGGGTCGGCTTGACCAGGTCGTACAGCGCGCCGGTGTCGTGGTAGCCGGCCTTGCGGGTGTCGTCGATGGCAATCTCGAGGCCGTTGAAGCCGACGTCCTTGCCATCGAGTTTCTTGAGGGTCCAGGTTCTGAAGAAGATCCCGCTGTTGCAGCGAGGGCTGATCTTGAAGTCGAGCTTCAGGCGGAAGTCGGTCCACATCTTCTTATGGACCATCATGTACGCTCCACAGCGGTGCGGATTGATCGCCGACTGCTCGAGCGGACGACGACTCGGCTTGCCGTCACTGGTCATCCAGCCGTCAAACGTCTTGCCGTCGAAGAGCAGTTGCCACCCGGCACCACGCTCGGAAGCAGTCAACACATTGTCAGCCGCTTCGACCTCGAGCGGGCCGGCGATGCACAACAGGATCGAAAGAGAGCACGCCCAGGGGGCGAGGAGCTGTTTCATGAGTGAGTCTCGATGGAGTCGCCGCTGTCGGTGAGGGGACCGGCGGTAGAGAGAGAGAGAGTATCCCCGAGAGGATTCGAACCTCTAACCTCTGGCTCCGGAGGCCAGCGCTCTATCCAATTGAGCTACGGGGACAAGCGAGAGAATTCAGCCAATTGGCCGGCTCCCGACTGCGTGGCTGTCGTTGTAACGTTGCCCCATGTGGCTTTCAAGCAACGACCTGTCAACCAGGATCGCGTGACGACCGGCCCACGCCGTGCGTCATTTCTTCTGCCCGGGCCTCGAAGAGTGTAATTCTTACAGCGATCGAGCGGTGTCGACGAGCGCACCGCGGCAAGGGAAGCCTCGGAGGGGCGAATTCTCGGACGCAGGCCAGTGTCGATAAGTGTCTGTGGAGCCTTGCGTTGTGAGTCGGTGACACGACCAAGGGGTGAAAATGCGACGAGTCGAGGTATGGATTTCGGGTACCGGGCCTGCCAATTGCAGCAGGATACCGGTAACCGGGGGGGCAGTCCTGGGGGAACAGGGAGGTTCCCAATGGTGTGCGGCGGGAGTTGTAGAGGCTGGTGTCGGCCGGGGCCGGGATGGGCGGTGGTGTCGGTGGTAGTGTGCCTGTCGAGCTGGGCAGAGCCACTGGACGCGGCCCGCTTTCAGACCCCGAACTTCATCGTGACGGCCCAGACTCGCTCGCTGGCCACCCGGGTGGCATTGGCCGCCGAGGTGCATCGTCGCGAGTTGTCTGTGCGATGGCTGGGCCACGAGATGCCTCGATGGTCCGCTCCCTGCCACGTGCTGGTTCGGCCCAATCATCCTCGTGCCTCCGGAGCCACGACATTCAGTTTTCGTCGTGGTGAGGTGTTTGGTTGGCAGATGACACTGCAGGGTCCCGACGGCGAGGTGCTCGAATCGATCCTGCCTCACGAGTTGACTCACACCGTCCTCGCCTGCCGGTTCCGTCGCCCGGTCCCCAGGTGGGCCGACGAGGGAGCGGCGGTGCTGGCCGAATCGTTGGCCGAG
>Ga0310123_10001343_pt1 | contig 20522 bp, 16 predicted proteins | sample CB6_AW_1057_MG_FD_203505 | JGI IMG/M metagenome (GOLD analysis project Ga0310123, IMG submission 203505) | Marine microbial communities from Western Arctic Ocean, Canada - CB6_AW_1057 | ecosystem: Environmental > Aquatic > Marine > Oceanic | place: Canada: Western Arctic Ocean | collected... | reverse complement strand
CAAAGACCCAGAAAATCACGGTGGCAAAAATCTGTCTGTCAAAGACATGCGAACCTTGCAGTAGAACACCTTTCTGGGCAAGGAAAAGAAGTCGATGGCGTTCATCATTGGCACGATGAACATGATCCTTCACGGCATCGAAGCTCCCAACATCGTCCACACTAACTCACTCACTGAGAATCTGGCCGACGTTCAAGAGAAGAACCGCTTTGATGTGTGCCTTGCCAATCCGCCCTTTGGCGGAAAAGAGCGGAAAGAAGTCCAACAGAACTTCCCAATCAAGACGGGCGAGACTGCGTTCCTGTTTTTGCAGCATTTCATCAAGATGCTTCGTGCCGGTGGACGAGCGGGCATCGTGATCAAGAACACGTTTCTGAGTAACAGTGACAACGCCAGTGTGAGTCTTCGCAAGCTGCTGTTGGAAAGCTGCGACCTGCACACGGTACTAGATCTTCCCGGTGGTACGTTCACGGGTGCTGGTGTGAAGACGGTCGTGCTGTTCTTCGAAAATCGCCATTGTGTGACTAAGTACGTCCCCATGCGAGACGATTTGACACAATGGCAAAGAAACGGACCAAGAAGGCAGCGAGCAAGAAGAACGGCAACGGGGCCAATCTCGGCTTTGAAGCCACGATGTGGCAGGCAGCCGACAAGCTGGGCAACAACCTCGACGCCGCCGAGTACAAGCACGTCGTGCTAGGCCTGATCTTCCTGAAATACATCTCCGACGCCTTCAACGAACTTTACGAGAAGTTGGTCGCTGGCGAAGGCGAGTACGAAGGGGCCGACCCGGAAAGTGCTGATGAATTCCAGGCCGAAGGCGTGTTTTGGGTGCCGGCGGAAGCCCGCTGGGCGCATCTGCAAGCCAACGCCAAGCAGCCAACCATTGGCAAGCTAGTCGATGATGCGATGGTCGCCATCGAGCGCGACAACAAGCAGTTGACGGGCGTCCTTCCGAAGCAGTACGCCCGTCCGGCACTCGACAAGCAACGGCTCGGCGAACTGATCGACCTGATTGGCACCATCGGGCTGGGTGACAAGGAAAACCGCTCGAAGGACATTCTCGGTCGCGTCTACGAATATTTCCTGTCGCAGTTCGCCAGTGCGGAAGGAAAGAAGGGCGGTCAGTTCTACACGCCGCGCTGCGTTGTCCAGACGCTGGTGGGAATGCTTGCCCCGTACAAGGGGCGGGTGTTCGATCCCTGCTGCGGCTCCGGCGGTATGTTCGTGCAATCGGAGGAATTCGTCGAATCCCACGGGGGGCAGATCGGCGACATCTCGGTCTACGGGCAGGAATCGAACACCACGACGTGGCGACTGGCTCAGATGAATCTCGCCATTCGGGGCATCGAAGCCCATTTAGGATAGCAGCACGGCGAGATGTTTTGGCGACCGCAATCGCGGCTGGTTCAGCCACGGACACGCCGTTGCCGACACAGACGGCAAGCATGATGAAACGGTCAATGATTGAACATGAATTCGCGTCCGTTGATGAGGGCCCAGAGAATGTCCTCCAGGCCGCTACGGCGGTCGCCGGCGGCAGCGAGAATGCTGCGGCAGTGTTCGATTTCCCGTTCTGTCGGGCGGCGGCTGAGGGCCACCATGTACAACTCGGAAAAAGCGTCTTCGTCGCCCGCCTTCTTTTCGATCAGTTTCCATATTCGCCCTTGCTTGTCTGTCAGCTTGCGTTGAACGAGCTCTCCGTTTGCCAACTGCAGAACCTGTGCCAGATTGGGTTCAGCCGTCCGTTCGCACTCGCACGAAACTATGCGCTGCGGCCTTCCAAGCGTATCGAGGAAATAGGAACTGAAGTTCGGGTCAGGCAGTTCAATCGCTCGAGTTCCCAGCGGCACGCCTCTGAACCGTTCCTGCGTCCCGCAGACCGCATCAATTGCGTCCAACAGGACTTCGGCGGGAAGCCGCCTGGTTGGATAATGCGAGAAGAATCGCGTGTCCGCCGCATTCTCGTCGGTCGCTGTTGAACTCAACTGAAACACCCGCGAAACCATGATCGAGCGCATCAGCTTTCGCAGGTTGTAACCGTTTTTCACAAAGTCCGCAGCGAGCGCGTCGAGCAACTCGGGATTCGAGGGCGGGTTGGTTTCCCGCAGATCGTCGATCGGCTCTACCATCGCCGCACCCATTAAATATCCCCATGTGCGGTTGACGATGTTGCGAGCGAACAACGGATTCTCCGGTGACGTCAGCCATTCCACCAGGGGCCGGCGCAGGTCTCTTGCTGTGACCGATTCCAGCGGCAGGTTTCCCAGGGGCGTCGGAGGAACCACTTTGCCCGTGCGCGGATGTCTGATGCTTCCGGAACTCTTCAGTCTCACCACTGTGTCGTTGCCAAAGCCGCCAAAGTCGCTGCTTCGCTTCGTGGTCACTCGAGTGAAAAACGCCGCGAAGCCGTAGTAGTCGGCCTGGCTGTACGATTCGAACGGGTGTTGGTGGCAACGAGCACACTGCAACCGCACGCCCAGAAACACCTGTGCAGTTGTTTCCGCTAGGTCGGTCGGCTGATTAGAGATCTTATAGAAGTTGGCCTGTCCGTTCTGGTAGATCGACCCTCGGGCCAGCAGAATTTCGCCGACGAATTGATCCATCGGCTTGTTTTCGCGCAACGAAGCGCGAATCCAGTTGGCGAACGCCCACATGCCGATCTCGCCCACCTTCTTGCGATTGTTCCTGAGCAGGTCTCCCCATTTCTGAGTCCAATAGGCGCTCCACTCCTCGACGAAGACGTCGCGCATTGGGTCGCCCGTCAATCCGAGCAACTCGTCGACCAGGGCGGTTCTCTTCTTCGGATCCTCGGACGCCAGAAAACGCTCGACCCGTTCGGAAGCTGGCAGCGTGCCGATAGACACGAGGAAAGCCCGCCGGATGAATTGTTCGTCGGTGCAGAGGGGCGACGGCCTCAGCCCTAGTTTCTGCCACCGCGCTTTGACGTGCTCGTCGACAAAGTTCTGCGGCTGAAACTCGGCAAGGTCGACGGCGGGCGCGAACGGGCAGACGACCGACGAGACTTTCACCCGGCCTCGGTAACGAACCATGATCGCCGTTTGCCCCTTGCCGGCAGACTTCACGTAACCGTCCCGGGTCACGGTCGCGATTCCCTTTCCCAGGCTGTCGTATCGCGCGCGATGTGTCACGTCGCGATGTGTGCCGTCGCTGAATTGAGCAACCACGCGCAACTGCCGGCCCTCGTTCGGCCGATATTCTCGTTCCTGCGGCGTGACCGTGATGTTGGTCACCGTTGGGTCGTCCGGCACCGGTCCGGGCACGAGGGCTTCGATCCAGACTTTTAGTGTTTCGAATTCGGGCGAGCCGACCTGCATCCGCCGCCCGCCGCCGTGCGGAATTGCGGAAACCGCCTTCTTCAAAATCAGACTGTCGGCTGGTGAGACCAGCGAAATGCGGCGCTGGCTCCACTCGCGAACGATGGACGGGTAATCCTGCTCCGGCGCGAAGCCCAAAAGCGAAAGCTTGAAACTCCCCTGACCAAACTGTCCGCCGTGGCAGGCGCCCTGGTTACAGCCTGCCTTCGTCAGCGCCGGAACGACGTCTTCGATGAAACTGACCGGATGGCCTGAACCGCTCGCACTCACGAGCACGGGTACATCGACTGTCTCAGTCGTGTATGTCACCCGGACGACCCCCGTGCCGAACGTTTTGGGAGCGATCCGACCGCTGGCGGAAACACTCGCCACGGCGGGCAACAGACTTTCGTAGGTCGCCTCGGCGGTGATGTCGATTGACCGTTCGGTCGCATTCCCGGCGGTGACGACGATCTGCACCCGATCCAAGTCGCCGACAAGCCGGACTTCAGTGGGTTCAACGTGAATGGTCGGCCGTTCAGAGACCTCATCGCTAGAGACCAGATCGCTCTGACAAACGGCGAGCAGACTGACCGAGACGATGACTAAGGTGGGCCTCATTCGCATGGTAATACTGAATCAATCGGGGCGGGTGGTCGAGCCAGGATTCGGCCTTCGGCCGGTAGTGGAAGCAAGCGAAAATGACACGTCGCTGCCATCTCTACAATATATCGACGACCTGGCTTGTCGGCAAGATAAGACGCCGCGCCGGCGGCAAATGGCCCTTTGATCTTCACTGAGCCCCTACCATCTTACCCGTTGTCTTCGGCGGCGAAGACAGCTATCATCCGTATCTACTTTTATAGTATTTCCGGTCGCGACTCGCCGGAGAGAATCGAAACTTGATCAACGGGTACATCATTCGATTCGGCGATGCGCCTGTTTTCTGCATCAGGAGCCCTGCTCGTGTTGAATCTCTTTTCACGGCGAGATTGGAACTGTCAACTGGGCTCGCGGCGCACTTTCTTGATGCAGGTCGGTTTGTTGTCCGGGCTGGGCTTATCCCTCGACGTGGCGCTGCGGGCCCGCGCGGAGTCGGCAACGTCGTCACTCGATTTGAATTGCATTCTGATCTGGACTCAGGGTGGAACCAGCCACATTGATTCCATCGACCCGAAACCCGAGGCCAACGCCGACATCCGCGGCGAGTTCGCAACCATTTCGACTGCTCTGCCAGGTATTCAGTTCAGCGAGTTGATGCCGCATTTCGCCAAGCGGTTGGGACAATTTTCAGTGCTCCGAAATCTCAATCCGCGCAACGGCAGCCACAGTGTGGCCGATGCGATCATGATGTCCGGCAAGCCATTCAATCCAACCCTCACCTATCCCTGTTTCGGCTCGGTCGTCGCCAAAGAAAAGGGCAGGCGAAACCCACTCCCACCGTTCATCCAGATCGGCTCAAGCGTCGATCGCCGCGCTCGCGGCGGATTGGCGGGTTACCTGGGGATCGAGTACAACCCGTTCGAAGTGCCCGGCGATCCGAACAATGAGAGTTTCACCGTGCGCGACGTGACGCCTCCGGGGGGTCTTTCGTTATCGCGGTTCGAACGACGTCGGCGGGCTCTCGACCTGCTGGACAAGTTGCCGCGAAAAGCCGACAAGTATGCCGGAGCGCTGGAGGCAACCGACAAGTTTTACCAGAACGCCTTCGAGATCATTTCGTCTCCGCATACAAAAAAAGCGTTCGACCTCTCCGGGGAAAAAACGCCGGTTCGCGACGCTTACGGCCGCCATTACTTCGGGCAGAGTTGCCTTCTTGCCCGGCGGCTGATCGAATCGGGCGCACGGTTTGTCACCGTCAGCAGCGGAGGTTGGGACACCCACAGCGGCAACTTCTCCAGGTTGAGGAAAAAACTTCCACCCGTCGATCAAGCGATTCCCACCCTGATCGACGATCTCCAACAGCGCGGCATGCTCGATTCCACCCTGGTCGTCTGGATGACCGACTTCGGCCGGACTCCGGTCATCAACGCCAACGCCGGCCGCGACCATTCCTCCACCGCCAGCTTCATCTGCATGGCCGGAATCGGGACACCGGCTGGCACCGTCGTCGGCAGGACCGACCAGACCGCCACGCGTACCGAAGGTGGCGAATTCTACGCCCACGATGTGGCCGCCACGATCTACTCAAAGCTTGGCATTCCGCTCGATACGTCTCACGTCGCACCCGATGGACGACCCATCTGGTTGTGCGAAGGTGAACCGGTTAAAGAACTCATGGGTTGAGGCCTCCGTATGAAGCGAATCGTCCTGCTGGTTGTGTTTGCCGGCCTGATTTCCCCCCAAGTCTCCTTCGCCAAAGTCGGGTTTCGCCAACTCACGACGATCCACCCGGTCGCCGTGCAGCGCGGTACCGAACGGACGGTGCGTTTGCGCAGCAACTTCTCGCTCGACAACACGTATGCTACTTTCTTCGACAGGCCCGGCATCACGATGAAGTTTACTGAAACAAAACCGATCAAAGCACCGCGCCGAGGCCGGGCTTCGGTCGGCACTCCGTTTTCCTTCCACGTCACCGTGCCCGACGACCAGCCGACCGGCGTTTACGAGTTGCGCGTCGCCACTCGCCAAGCCGTGTCGAGTATTTCCCATCTGCTGGTCACCGATTTTCCAGTCGTGGAAGAAACGAAATCCGGCAACAATACGCCGCAGTCTGCGCAGCCAGTCTCACTGCCATCCGCCATCTGCGGAGTCTGCGAACGCGATGAAGACGTCGATTGCTTTCGTTTTTCCGGCGTTCGCGGGCAGCGAATCACGGCACAGGTCTACGCGCAACGCGTCACCGAGTGCATTCACATCATGCTCGTCAAGCACCCGATCTACCACATGAATTCCATCCTTACGCTGCTCGGCCCGAGTGGACAGGTTGTGGTCGAGAACGACAATTTCTACGGCGGGGATTCGTTCCTGCATTGCGAACTGCCGGAAACCGGTGAGTATGTTGTCAGGATTCGCGATGTCCGTTACGCAGGCAGCGAAAAATTTTCCTACTGTGTCGAACTCTCAGACCGGCCCTTCCTAAAAGCCATGTTTCCCATGGCCCTTCAGGCGGGCACTTCGGTTGAGGCACAGCCCATCGGCTACGGTTTCGACGGTGCGCCGTCGGTGAAACTGACAACAGACGACGATCAGCTGTTGGGCTGGAAGCCGATACGATATCAGGCCTCAAACGGACCAACGAATGAAGTTCCGCTGCTAACCAGTCCGCATCGTCAGTATGCGGTTGGTGCCAAAAGTGATTCACTCGAATCCGCTACACAAATCGTAGTTCCGTGTGGGATCAGCGGCCGCGTGGCGAAACCAAACGAGGCGCAGTTTTTCGCCTTCAATGCCCACAAGGGACAGTACTATTTGTTCGAGGTCGAGGCGCATCGCCATGGACTGCCGCTGGACGGCCTCATCGAGATCTTCAATACCGACGGAGAAAAACTCGCCGAAGCCGACGATTCGCCCGGTTCCCCGCATGCCCGGTCCTGGTCTGCGAAGGATAGCCGGCTGCGTTTCCAGGCGCCGGCTGACGGCCGGTACTATGTTTCGGTGCGTGATCTGAACGGCCGCGGCGGTGAGCACTTCGTTTACTATCTACGCGCCGAGCCGGACGGGCCCGATTTCGAACTGTTTGGTGAGTACTACTACGCCATGCTTGCGCCAGGCACGCGGATGCTGTGGTTTGCCGGAATCAGACGGTTAAACAGCTTTGACGGTCCCGTCACGCTGGGGATCGAGGGACTGCCGACTGGAGTGAAACTGACGCCAGCAACGATTCCTGCCGGAATGAATCACTGCGCCCTCATTCTGACGGCGGACAAAGATGCGAAGATAGACGCCAGCCTAGTCCGCGTATTCGGCAAAGCCACGACGGTCGCCCGGCCGGGTGAATCCCCGCGGGAAATCGTACGCTACGGGCAGGTGACGTGCGAATTGCAGCAAGGTGGAGGCAGCTCGCAGATCCGCTGGCCATGTAAGACCCAGATCGTCGGCGTGACCCAGACGCTCGACCTGATGCGAGTAGAAGCGAGCCCCTCAGAAATCACGTTGGAACCGGGTGGCCGTGCAGAAATCAAGGTGCGGGTCGTACGGCAGCAGGGCAACTCCGACCCGGCCACTCTTGCAATGAGCCACATGTACTACACGAACAGTTGCGGCGATCAACTGCCCCCCGGCGTCTCACTTTCCACCGACAGCCGTACACAGCTCAAAGGGAATGAGTCGGAAGCCAAGATCATTCTCGAAGCCGACAAGGGCGCGCTAGCGGTGCAGAACCTGCCGATCGCCGTCATGGCACGAGTATACGTTACTTACAACATCAGCACCAACTACGCATCGACGCCGATCTCGCTCACCGTAAAACCAGCGAAGTGAAACCGTGCAATCATTGAACCAGGCTCTAAGCTTGGTTCAATGATTGCACGGGCAACAGAGAACACAAACATCAGCCTGTGGGTCCAATGGATCCATTGGACAATGTGCTTCGTCGCGGTACGTCCCTACGCCGTAGAGAGGTGCTCGATTGTGGGGACAACGGTGGCCGCCGCCATCGATAAGACCATCTTCGTGAACCCGCCTTTGCTCTGCTGGCCCTCCAATTTCTTCCCCGTTCCGATGAGCGATTCCAGAATTTCGGTGCTCCCCAACAGTCGCTCGCGCACGAAAGTACACACCTGGTCGATCAGGTTGTTCCCCAACTCGTCGCCCCGATGCTGGGAAAGTTCGCCCTGTAATTGCTCCGCCGCATCCGCGTGATATCCCTGGTGGCGAACGTAGTGGCGGCTGCCGGCGGCAATGTCCATCAGTTTCGACCAACTGCCAAGCGGCTCGGCGAACGAGCGCACCCAACCAAGCTTCTCCTGCAAGTCGGCCGGCAAGACATCGGTGGCTTGGGCATCGGCGATCGAGTCATCCGTCGTGTCGCTCGAACCGGCCACATCCCTCGCGCCCGCTTCGTGGCGGTCCAGCAGCCCGAGCACGCGGCGTCCCCGGGCTGTTGAGAAAAGCCGTGCCAAGTGGCGGCAAGAAATCGAAACATCTCACGGCGAGATCGCCTTCTACGATGCGCTGGCAGCGAACGATAGTGCCGTGAACGTGATGGGCGACAAGCAACTGGCGATCATAGCCCGTGAACTGCTCGGAAAGGTCAAGGCGAACGTCTCAATCGACTGGACGATCAAGGAAAGAGTGCGGGCCAAGATGCGCGTACTGGTTCGACGCATCTTGAAAAGGTACGGCTACCCACCCGATTTGCAGGAAGTCGCCACGCAGACAGTGTTGGAAAAGGCGGAAACGCTGTGCGTGGAATGGGCAGCGTAACATTTTTCCGCTTGACCATTGTCTCCGGAAACTCTGAAGTGATTAAACAATCCGTCCCCACAGTTCATTGGACTACCATCCGCCGGCCCCAGAGGCAATCCAACCATGGACCGAATCGGCAAGACGGAGCTTGCCGAAAGAGAATCTCTTCAAGCAAGATGATATGCTGACTCTAGCATAACAAATGGTACCGCCCGTGGGGGCTGGTCACTCCCGCGACCCGTATGGTAGCTGAGATTCGATACTGCCCTAACTTTGAAAGTCCTACTCTGAATTCCTTGTTTCCCACGTTGGAAAATGTAAAAGTGGACAATGATTCTGAAAGATTGGTTGAACTTTTCCGGTGCGGCGATGACGATGCTGTGGAGCAGCTAATCATCGAAGGCTAAAAGTGTACATATGACCAAAGAGGCGTAAGGCCGACTTTCGTCGCGGCTAGCTCGTCGCGCCGACGCAGAGGAGATCGTGCAATCCGTGTTTCGTCGTTATTTTCAATGTTAAGATGAACGATGACTACACTGAGCTTCAGCGCAGACGTCTCCGTTTTCGATGCCAATGTCCGCGTGGGCGACCTACGGGAAGAGCCATCGCCTTTCCAGGATAGACATCAGTTGCTGGTGGAAATGGATCGACATGCGGTCGAACGGGCTCTCATCTATCATGCCCATGCAGAAAGCATCAGCCCCATAAACGGCAACTGCTATCTGGAGGATTGGTTGGATGATGAGGGACGGCTGAGTCACTAGACCAAATTCAGGCGATACATCGGCAAGGCCAAGTGCAGGCCGTTCGGCTGCATGATGCGAGTTTGGCTGGACTGCCATTTCGTCCCTGGGTCTACGATGAGCTGCTGTCTTGGCTCAGCGAAGATCGTATCCCGCTCTGGATTTCTCTGCCGGATACTAATATTGACGATATCGTGACCACGCTCCAGGCTTATTCTGACTTAGTGTCGGTATTGGTTGGGGCGCACCACTCCCATGCACTTTGGGTGCGGCCCGTTCTCCACGCACTACCAAGTGCTTACCTGGAATTGAGTCGCTACGAACCGATTGGCGAGCTGGAAGCCTTGCGCGATGAATTTGAGGCTGAACGGTTGGTCTATGGCTCTTGGTATTGGCGCTACGTGATGGGGCCGATGCTCTTTTATCTGCACCACACCAGCTTAGATGAAAATGAATTATCCCTCATCTGTGCCGGCAACATAGAACGCATTTTACAAAGAGAGGAAAACCGTGATTGACGGAATCAAAGTGATTGACTTCCACGGACACGTCGGGTGGCAGGATGCAATCGGGGTGATCGACGACCCCGTCTAGATGCTGCATGCCATGGATCAAGCCGGGATTGACTTGGCCTGTCTTTTTCAAATCTTCCATCCCGATGGGACAACAGGCAACGACTTGGCTGCCCGTTTCATCGCCCAACACCCGGATCGATTCGTGGCCTTTGCTTATGTTTCGCCCACGATGCCAGAACGCATGGTCCCGGAATTGACCCGCGCCATTGATGAACTCAATTTCGTAGCCATTAAACTCTATCCCCCGTTCACCCCCTGGGAATTCAACCAACCGCCGTGGCAACCAATCTATGAATTTGTCAATGAACGAAATTTGACCATCATCTTTCATACGGATCACCTCCGACAAAATCGGCCAGGTTTTTGGCCGACATTGCCCCACGTCATCCGCAAGCCAACTTCGTGGCCGGTCATTCGGGTAACGTCCCGGAGGCCCGAGCTGAAGCTATCGCTGCTGCTCAAGCCCATCCGAACGTTTACCTTGAAACCTGTTCAACTTTTCGTACCCCAAGCGTAATCGAGCAGCTTGTGGATGAAGCCGGGGCAGATCGCGTTTTGTTTGGCTCGGATACACCATTGATGGACCCCCGCCTCCAGCTCGGAAAAATCATCACCGCCGATATTACAGATGAGGCGAAACGGCTAGTTTTGGGCGGTAATGCACAGCGATTATTGAGGCTTTAGGATGGTCTGATTCCTCCCTCCCAATCCCATTTCAGAACAACCGCATGTGCGGCAAACATGCGTCGGTCGATTTCATTGTGCCAAGCAAAGCTTGGGAAAGGGGGATGAGATGTAAGGATGTAACTTTGAAATATTTCGTAGGAACATTGCGGGTGGAAATCCCGTCCGATAGCGCCTGACCAGAGGCCGGAAGCGAGTCTTGCGTGGGGCGTGGGTAACTCGCACTGCGAAGCGTAGACAGCGAGTCCGAAAGCCATGCTATTGAGCTTCGAAAGACCTTTCGTGGGAGCCTTTGCTTTTGAAATATCAAGGGCCACGCTGCTGCACCGTAATGGCCTCGGCGGCTCACTCGTCCGCCGGGGAGCGAACACAACGAGTGAACGCAGAGGTACCGCCAAGCGAAGGCAACGAAGTGCGGCGGGATGGGCGGCAGGAAGTCGTAGCACCCTCATAGTACTGATGAAGCCGGGGAACTGGTCCCGCAGGACCCGGTGGAGGGAAGGAAAAACCGAAAGGGGGTGTCTGATGTTGGACCCTGGGCCGGGAAATACGTCCGAGGCTTCGAACTTGGAACCATGTATCACCGTCATGACCCAGGATAGCAGTCCGGGCATGCAGCGTTCGGCCGCATGGCGAACCCATCATCAGAGGAACCGGATGCGCTAACGTGTGCACGTCTGGATCTGAGGGAGTCCTGGCGAGAGACCGCTAGGACCACCCGGCCCGACGCAAGTAAACGCGGCCTGGCAAATACTGGCGGTGTGTCGGACCGAAGTGCGCAACAGATCGCTTGTCAACAACCGACCGTCAAAATGGTGGGCGTCGTGAAGCACATGGGCGATTTCGGCGTGGGTCAAGAATCTGCAGGTCCTCGGTGTTTCGTCCAAACTCGAGGCATCTGCGACCACCGGTGCCTGTTCCGAACAAACACCTACCAAACGGGATAGGACAATCCGAGAATTGCACTGCCACTGCTCAGCGGTTACAATCCGCCGACGGTTCACCGCACTTGACTCCTCGCTGTGATTCTGACGCTGCCACCGACCGAAGCCAACCTATGTTAAGTCACGACAACCACGCTTTTTCCGGATGGCATCCGCGTGAGCGCGAGGGGCTGGTCTATTTGGACCGACGCGCGATGCTCAAGGTTTCGATGGCCGGGTTGGCCGGACTGAGTCTGCCGGGGCTTTTGGCCGAGCGCGCGCGAGCCGGTCGCGAAAAGCGACCAATGAGCGGCCAAAAGAGCGTGATCCTGTTGTGGATGTGCGGCGGACCCAGTCACATTGACACCTGGGACCCCAAGCCCGATCGGCCCTATGAGAACCGCGGCCCGTTCGGAGTGATCCAGACGAAACTGCCCGGCACATACATTTGCGAGCATTTGCCCAAGCAAGCGGCCATGCTCGACAAGTTCACTATCATTCGATCCGTGGATGCCCGCAAGAGTGACCACGAACCGAACATGGTCTTTCAGACCGGTCACCGAGAGTCGCGGCCGCGACGTAATCGCAAGGGATTCTTGTACCCGGCCATCGGTTCGATTGTTGCCAAACACCATGGTGCCAATCAGCAAGGAATGCCGGCGTATATAGCATTTCAGAAACATCCGTGGCATATCGCCTACAGTGGCTATCTGGAAAAGCAGTATGATCCGTTCATCGCCAACCAGGCCACCAAGCTGCCAAAGTACACCAACGTGGGAGTGGATACGGGGCAGACAACGGGCGGCGAATTGTTTGCTTTCCCGAGTCGGCTGACGCTTGATCGAGTCAACACGCGGCACGACCTGGTGCGTCAATTCGATCGGATGCGGCGGGACTTAGATCAGAACGGTTCCATGGATGCCGTCGATCATTACCGGCAGGCGGCTGTGGAGATGGTGACGGGACGTCGAGTGCGAGACGCCTTTGATTTGTCCAAGGAGTCCGCCGAAGTACGGGCGCAGTATGGCAAACACCTCTGGTGCCAACAGACTCTGATAGCTCGACGGCTGATCGAGGCGGGAGCCAGTTTTGTCACGATCGACCTCAGCTACCACCCGGCTTCCGGAACGTGGGACAACCACGGAGTGCCCGGCTGTTTGTACCGCGGCATTTCCAAAGGACTGGGGCCCATACTGCCACTGTTCGATCACTTGCTGACGACGCTGGTCTGTGATCTTGAGAAGCGCCGCCTGCTGGACGACGTGCTGGTGATCGCGATGGGCGAGTTCGGCCGGACACCGAAGATCGGCACGGAGAACAGCGTGGATGGCCGGAGCCATTGGCCTGTCGTCATGTCGATGTCGCTGGCCGGCGGCGGAATGCGTCACGGTCAGATTATTGGAGCGACCGAACGCGATGGTGGCAACGTCAAGGAGCGTCCGATCATCCCCGGCGACATCGCTGCGACCATCTACCGCCACATGGACGTTCCACTGGACACGACCTATACCGACCACCGCGGCCGGCCTCGGTATATCCTGGACGATGGCGGCGAGCCGATCCGGGAGTTGCTGTGATACATACAAACGTCAGTGCAACACGCGTTCGCGTCGTGTGCCTGGTTCTTGTCCTGGCTTGCGGTCCCTTCGCGTCCGTTGCTGAAAGTGCAGACACGGCTGATGAGTGGTCCGCGGGGGTTTCGGTGGCCGTGATTACCCCAAAGCAACCCATGATGCTGGCAGGGTTCGGCAGTCGCACTCGCCCGGCGGAAGGCAAGGCAACCGAATTGCACGCCAAGGCGTTGGCCTTGCGGGACGCACGCGGGAGTCGGTTCGTGATTGTCACCAGCGATCTGATCGGCATTCCCGGTCCTCTGCGTGATCATGTGGAAGCGCGCGTTGGAAAACGATTCGATTTGCCGCCGGCGTCGCTACTGATGAACGCTTCGCACACGCATTGTGGCCCGGAACTGAAGATGACGGCAACTGCCCTGGAAGAACTCTCCGAGCAGCGGCAAAAGCTAACAACCGATTATTGCAAGTGGCTGGAAGATACGCTTGTGCAACTCATTGGCAACGCGCTGGCCGACTTCGCGCCGGCGCGACTGAGCTACAGCCACGCTAGTGCCGGCTTTGCTATGAACCGGCGACTCAAGAACCCTGATCCGCGCGGAGAACCCTTCCTAAATCACCCGAATCCGGACGGCCCTGTCGATCACAATGTTCCAGTGCTTAGAGTAGTGTGGAGAGACCAGGATCGTCGAGCGGTTTTGTTTGGCTACGCCTGCCACAACACGACACTGTTTGTGAACGAGTATGCCGGCGACTACGCCGGTTATGCCCAGGCCTTCCTTGAAAAGGATCATCGTGGCACGACGGCACTCTTTCTGACCGGCTGCGCCGGCGACCAGAACGGCTACCCACGCGGCACGGTCGCGCTTTCGCGGCGACACGGACGAACATTGGCCACGGCTGTGGAAGCGGCACTGGCCACCCGTCACAACACGATCTCCGGCCCGTTGGTGGTCGCATTCGAGCGAGTGAAGATCGGCTATCAAACTCCCCCCACTCGAAAGCAATTGACGGCCTATCTGGCGGGTTCGCCAACTATTCCCTTCAAAGATTATGAACTGACCAAGACGCATGCCAAACGCCTGTTGCTCCAGATTGCGCGTGACGGAAAGCTGCGGAGTTCCTATGCCTACCCGGTTCAAACCGTTCGATTCGGAGAGCAACTGGTGCTGGTCGCCTTAGCAGGCGAAGTGGTGGTCGACTACTCGTTGCGTCTGAAGCGTGAACTTTTCGGACCGGCCGTTTGGGTATCGGGCTACAACAATGACGTGTTTGCTTACATTCCCAGCCGTCGCCTGTTGGAAGAAGGAGGATACGAACCTCGACGGTCCATGAACTATTTCACCACCATTGTCCAGCCGGGACCGTTCGCACCGTCGATTGAAGATCGCATTGTTGCAAAAGTCCACAGGCTATTAGAGCGAGTGCCGTAGACGCCATGGAATTGACGATCCGACGCGATACGGACAACGGAATTCCGTTCGAGAGAACGGAATGACGACCTTCGACACGCCTTGCCGAGAAACGGCTCAAGTCGTGCGAATGCAAACAAATACGCCGCTGCAGGCTCTGGTGCTGTTGAACGATGAAACGTTCGTTGAAGCAGCGAGAACGCTCGCCCAGCGCATGATCCATGATGGTGGTGACGGCTTCGAGTCACGACTGCAAATTGGCTTCCGACTTTGTACGTCACGATTCGCTGAACCAGAAGAGATACAGATTGTTCGAAGCGTATTCTGACCTGTGTTTCGGCAACACAGTCACCGTAAAGTCCACAGGCGAAGATCGGTACCGTCGCACCCTGGCGCATATCGTCCTTCCTAACGGGAAGGAACTGAATCGAGAGCTTGTTCGACAGGGCTACACATGGTGTCGCACTTCCTCTCCGACGTTTACAGGTGACTGTCTGGATTTCAGTTCATAACGCGCGCATAATGTTGGAAGGACATTCAGAAGCGGACAGCGGTAAAACCTGCGTCGACCGTGATCCTGCCGCCGAGGTTTTCGGATAGCCGATGTGTTGGAAAGGACTTGTGTTATGAAATGGTCCGAAACAACCAGATGCGTACGCACGGGATTGGTCGTTGCGGTTGCGGTATTGCTTGACTTTGTCGCAATACCCTCTACGGCTGCAGATTCGCTTGGACGGACCTACAGTATACGATTGACAGTAACGTCGCCGTTGCCCTTGGGCAAGGTTCCGATGGACCCGCTGATCGACTTCACCGCACTGATCCGGCGGGCCGGCGCCGGGGGAGTGCTCGACCTGAATTCGATTCAGGTGTTCGACACAAAGACGGATAAAGTTGTACCGCACGTGCTGAGCGAGCAATTTAACTACGGGGACAATGGTCGGGTTCTCTGGCTTATCGACGATCCTGCTCACGTCGAATACGAGATCCGGTTCCGTACCGCCGCGAAGCGGCCCCCGCTTGTGCCCCAACAATACACACCCATGGTCGGGGCCGGCGAGTTGTTGCGATACAACGCCAGTACTCCTCGACCGATCACGCTGCGCTACCCCAGCAGGCTGGTGGACCTGACCGGCGATGGTATGCCCGACCTGGTGGGGACCGTGCCTCATGTATTCACTCCAGGCGGACGAAACGGTGGCATTGTTTGCTACCCGCGGGTGGGCACCACGGATCGACTTGAATTTGGCGATTTGGTTCGTCTTCGATACCGCGACAAACTCGGTGCCGACGAGTACAAGCATTTTCTCGGGCCGTATCTGGTAGCCGACGTGGTGGATGTGAATCGCGACGGGCTGCCGGACCTGCTCTACGCGACAACAAGCCGGGCGGTCCGTGAGGGCGGCGCCAAGGATATCCACGAGTACGTCCACATCTACCTCAACTCGGGCGAGGTGGACGCCGGCGGGATGCCCGTTTTCGTCGCCACTGAGCGGCTTCGATTGCCACCCGAGAAGTGGGGTCCAATTCGCGCCGTGGATCTAAACAATGATGGCGCTTTGGACCTGGTAGTCGGCAACATGTATGCAGATTCAGGTGGAGTGAATCCAGACAGCATCACCTGGTTCCTGGAGAATACCAACCCAAACGGTTGGCCGATGAAGATGGCTGAGCCGATCGAAATCGATACCGGACGCCGAGCCTGCTTCTACGACGTTGATGGCGACGGGCGACTTGACGCAGTAGGGCTGTTGAGGAGCCCCGAGGCGGAACGAATCTACCGCGGAGACATTGTAACTTGGCGGCGGAATACTGGCGGAGACCCTCCCGAGTTCGATCCTCCAAAGAGATTTCCAAACCTGGATTCACGGTATTGTCAGTTTGTTTCGGCTGTACATACCAAAGTCGAACGGGGATTGCTTTTTGCTGACCATCGGAACCACAGCGTGGATTTCCTGGAACAAATCGTCGGGACGTCTCGTGAGCCACGCTTTCGTCGCCGGAACCTGGTCAGCGAGTCCGCGGTCGTTGCGGCAGGCGATCAGGCTTCCCCTCATCCGTGCGACTGGGAAGGCGACGGTGATTGGGACTTAGTTGTCGGCGGCGGAAACGGCTGGCCACAGGTGATCATTAACGAGGGTACAAACTCTCAACCGGCTTTCGTCAAACCGCAACAGATTCTCTCTCAGGGCAAGCCCATTCGTATTTTCATGAGTCAGATTTACCCTGGCACTAAGGAGTATGGTCACAACATGGGTTATCCGTTTCCGTCGTACATCGATTGGGACGCAGATGGATTGCCCGACCTGATGCTGCCGAACATTTCCAATCGAGTCTTCTGGTATCAGAATATCGGGACCCGGCAGCAACCTACGTTTGGACCGCGCCAGCAGGTGATTGTTGATGGTTATCCTGAAACACCGGCGACGCTGGCGGCCACGGCCAGATTATTGGGTGCCGAGACGAAACGTTGGGTCAAGCGTCCGCCCGATCCGGATCAGCCGTTTGGCTGGAGACACCGTGCTGGATTTGGCGATCTGACCGGCGACGGTCTGGTCGATATGGTCGCTGCCGACGGTCGTTCTCGCAATACCAGCAGCTATGCAGATGGGTATGCGCTATTCGTCCGCTACCGCGACGCGAAGGGCCAGTTGAAGTTGCGGCGGGATCAGGTGATTAAGCATCCCGACGGAAGCCGATTGAAGGGCCCCGCTGGAATTACAACTCAAGCCATCGTCGCCGATTGGGATGGCGACGGTTTGCTGGATCTGATCTGCCACTGGGGTCCTGTCTCAAACCAAAAGTGTAAACCTGTGTTTGTTCGCAACATCGGAACAAAAATGGAACCTAAGTTCGACCACCCTGCCGAAATTTTCTGCTGGGGGGAGCCACTGTTCAACCTGTTGAAACATGGCCCCTACTGGGGCGTTTACGATCTGGACGATGACGGCATGCCGGACCTTCTGGCCGGCGGCGGGTATGGCAATTATGCCTTTTATCGTCGCACGGCCCTTGAAATGAACGAGCGACCAAAGTTCCGACTCGGTCCCATCAGAGGACAGAGTGCGAAGGTAGGGGCGACCGAAAAATAACTTCACTACTGTACCCTCTCCCCGCTGGGGAGAGGGTAGGGTGAGGGGACAGAAAAACGGGAAGTTGTTTTTCGGTCGCTCCTAAAGCTGCCCTAAACGTTGACTTCGAAATCAAAATGTCAAGTCTGTTTTCCGATCTTGTGATTCCACGTGTCCTGGTGGCAGTGATGCTTCTGTCTGTTGGAGACGGTTCGTCGCGTGCCACGGGTGCGGAAATTGAGTCTGGCCAGGTTAAATCATCTCTTGTAAAAAAATGGTCCACAAAAGGGTTTGAGGCATTCCGTCGAGGGACCTTCGGAAATGCGGGGCACAACTTGTACGTCTCTCGGGCAGGAGTATTACAACGCATAAATCAATTCGATTTGGATAAGAACGGATACTTTGATGTCGTGATATGTAATTCCCAGGATCACCGCGAAAAGTTTCCGACGTACGTATACACAAACCCGTTCGGCGAAGCGTCCCGAACCGAGTTGCCCGCCAACGGGGCTATGGCAGGCGTGGTGGCCGATCTCAACCAGGATGGCTGCGACGACCTGGTGCTGGGCATGGTCTACGACGGCGCGACAACGACCGACCTGAATGCTGTGGTCTACTACGGCGGGCCAGGCGGCTGGAGCGAAAGGCGAACGCAAGAACTGCCGGCACCTTTTTGCACGGCCGCCGCCGCGGGCGACTTTAATGCTGACGGCAGGTGCGATGTGGGGTTTCTGTGCCTGGGCAAGTTGCGATTGTTTTACCAGACCGAACTCGGTTTCGAGCCCAAACGGTTTGTTGACACCGAGATAGATGGGGATCAATTGGGCAGCGACGATTTGGACGGTGATGGTTTCGCCGACATCATGGTTCGGTCGGAGACGGAGCCGATCAAAGTCAGGGTTTATTGGGGCGACTCGATCGGAATTGACGCGGCCCGCTCGACCCAGGTACCCGAATCATCCCTCGCCCCTGGTAAATCGTCGGCGCTGCTGACACAACCCAAGGGCGAAGAGGACGTCCGCGCGAAAGACGCCACGCCCCTGGTTCGAGCGATCCGACTGGGCAACACCCCACACGTCTTTGTCGCCCTGCCGGAATCCGTCAAGCTGATTCCGGTCGGACCGAACCGGGAGTTTGGCAAGCCGGTAACGCTCGAGTGCCCGCAGGTGCTGGCCGGAGCCGTCGGTGACGTCAACGGCGATAGACATCCGGACCTGGTACTTGCCAGCCGGGAACCGTGGCAGGATCGAGAATGCTCACGGGTCTACTGGGGTAGTGCTGAAGGTTTCGCCGAGAAACGAATGACGCGTGTTCGCACCTTCCGCGCGTGCGACTTAGCTGTCCGTGATCTGGACGGCGACGGTTGCGCTGATATTGGGCTCTGCCAGAACCAAACGAAATACTCGTTCACGACTGAATCGCTGATCTACAAAGGGACACATGATGGCGTTTTCGGGGAACCTGTGCGCTTTGTCACACACGACGCCCGGCGAGTATTCCTGGCTCGGGCTGCTCCTGACACTTCACGCCAGGTCGTTTTTGTTAACCATTTTTCCGGTGGCCGGACGGGGCGCGTGGACGTCGCTGTCTTTATGGGTGAGTCGGATGGGTTTTCTCCCACACGCTGCCAGAAAGTCCAGGGAAACAGTGCCGTGGACTCGTTGATTTGCGACATTACCGATGATGGATGGCCCGACCTGATTCTCGCAAATTGCTCCGAAATGCTCAAAGATGAGGACCGCGGCTCCTACGTATTTCAAAACACCGCTCAGGGACTTCCCTACCAACCTAACTGGATAGTTCCGTCGCGGCGCGCAATGGGTGTCAGCTGTGCCGATCTTAATCGCGACGGGTTCCTAGACCTGGTTTTCGGCGGTTTCGACAATCCGGAGTTGGTCATCTGTCACGGTACTGCCGATGGTTTTGATACAGCCAATCCCAGACGAATCCGCACGGAACACGAGGGGGTCGTCTATTCCGACGCACGCTGGATGGTTTTAGCCGATCTGAGCGGCAACGGCTGGCTCGACCTGGTGGTACCCCAATACGGTACAGACCGGAGCTTCATCCTGTGTGGGTCGCCTGAGGGTTTTAGCATGGACCGTGTGCAGTTTCTTTCCATATTGAATGGGACCAGTGCGACTGCCGCCGACTTGACGGGGAATGGTTACCTGGACCTCATCGTGGGAGGTCACAAGACGCCTCCGACCGGTCCGCCTGAATCATTCCTTTATATTTACTGGAACGGACCTCATGGGTTGCGCGAAGACGATCGTACTTTATTGCCGGCAAAGGCCGCGCATGGCCTTAGCGTTGCCGACTTTGATAATAATGGGTTGCTAGATATCTTTGTTTGTTCGTATGACGGTGGCAAGGGCGAACGTGACGTAGACTCTTATCTCTACTGGAATCGCTCCGGCCACGGTTTTTCCGCGGCCGATCGCAAACGTCTCTTTACCCACTCAGCGGCCGGATGTGTGAGTGCCGATTTCAATGAAGATGGCTGGACTGACTTGGCTGTTGCCAATCATAAGACATGGGGCGATCACATCGGCAATTCTGCGGTGTGGTGGAACAGCCCAAATGGCTTCTCGCAGGATCATACTACGCAGCTTCCCTCTTCTGGGCCACATGGCATAACGTCCGTCGATCCAGGCAGCATTATGGACCGCGGTTCGGAAGAGTACTATATTTCGGCGCCGTTCAAACTGCCAGCAAACTCCTGGGTCACCAAAGTGTCCTGGGAAGCGCAGGTGCCGTCAAAGACCTGGGTCAAGGCTCAGCTGCGGTTTGCTCCCACGAAGGAAGCATTGGAAAGTGCTCCTTGGATGGGCCCTGAAGGGTCCCACAGTTGGTTTGACAACCGACAAAAAGTAA
>Ga0310123_10001342_pt1 | contig 20526 bp, 23 predicted proteins | sample CB6_AW_1057_MG_FD_203505 | JGI IMG/M metagenome (GOLD analysis project Ga0310123, IMG submission 203505) | Marine microbial communities from Western Arctic Ocean, Canada - CB6_AW_1057 | ecosystem: Environmental > Aquatic > Marine > Oceanic | place: Canada: Western Arctic Ocean | collected... | reverse complement strand
AGGTCGAAACACACCACACAAGCGATTCGACCAAACTCACACTCAATGATCGATGCCTCTTGCCCTGGACGAATACCCGCTTCCAATTCACTGATCGTGGGATGGTTCTTGTCATATGTACCGATGATCTCGCCACAACGATCGATCAGGTGCACCGAGTTAAACCATCCGCCTCCCGGATTGCATCGCAACGATGGGTACGTCATGTAACAGCGGTTCGCCCGCGCTGTATCGCAAAAAAAATTGAGCAACCGGTCGCCCCGCTCTTCCAGGTAAGATTCACAGATCACCTGCAGTGCGTGATGGGGGTACTGATCACACATCTCAGGAACAACGATCAGATCAGGGCGATCCGGCAGCACCCGGTCGAAGTTCTGCCGCCAGTATTCGATCATCTGATCGACCGCCTCCGCATGGATTCCCGGGTCCTGAGACGGGCCAGAAGCAGAGATGAGGCTGATCTTAATTCGGTTGGCCATGGCAAGACCTTTCGTGGCCCAATGGCGAGAAGCCGGAGCAAGGATTCGGTTGTAAGGCCTAGGTCAAAGATCCTCCGATCGGCCAAACATGTGAAACGCATACTGCTTGTAATAGTTGGGCACGACCCGATCGATCTGATGCTGCGTGTGGCAGATCTTCTCGCTGATCAGTTCGCAGTCAAACCCTCGACCATAGGTGGCAGTGTAGCCGAAGCTGTCGTCGCGCTCGACAAGTGTCAATGCGGTTCGAGCGTTGCGCAACTCCTGCTCCAGAATCTCGCGCGCTTGTAAACAGGTGCGCCGCAAGATTGCCGGGGTACACGGCTTGGATATGACCGCGTCGCGCAAGACCTGAAACCGAAGCAGATGCCACGCCGTATAAAACACACAGCCGAACATGCGAGCCAGATCAAGCTCGCGGTGCAAGCGGTCAAGTTCCTCGCCGCGAGCCACAGGCTCAGCACGAACGATTTTTTCAATTCCGGCCTCCCACCGCTTAACGATACTTGCCAATCGCTGGCTCACCACCTTGGAGCCAAATGGTTGGGTCCAGGTTAGATCAAGGAAGAATGTCGGCTGCCGTGTTGCTTCAAGCCGCTCCGAATCATCCAGCCCCTCCTCCATTGATGGATCAATCTGCCAGAATCTTTCTGACAAATTCAGCGGTACTGTCAGGTCGAATATGAGTGGCTGCGCGCACCCGATGAAAAAGGGCCCGCGAAAATACGGAAAACCCGTGAGGCCACTGCTATAGGGCAGTTGCGCAAATGCCTCACTAAATATCTGCCATGCCTGAACAACCGAGCTCGCCACCGTCGGACCAAAATCTCGCGACGCCAGTTCGTTGAGCAAAGCATTAATATTCGGCTGCTCGGCCCAAGTAAAGTAATCCACGATTTCATCGGTGCGCTGGGCACAGAATCCGTGCAAACGCCAGCTGCTGTGCACGCCGTCCAATTGCGCCTCGGCTAGGGCCGAAAATCTCTGTGCCCATCGCTGCATTACCGGAATACGTGGCATGGAGAACATCTCGATACTGATACTGGTCTCAGTCTTGGCGAACATCGGCAGACCGCGAGATCGCGCTGCCCGCTTCAGCGAACGGAATCGCGGCGAAGGGCCCAGCTGACTGATTGAGTAGTCGAAGACACAGCTGCGGGTCCGGTTGATGGTCAGGGTGTCATCCTTTTCAAATGCTGCCAGCAAACTGACGCCGTCATCTAGCCGTTCCACGAGCCGCCGCTGCGCTGCTAAATCTCCCCAAGAAAATGCGCTGTAGGGCCACATCAGAATAGGCGAGTCTGTGCCCGCTTCAGTGGCGCCGCGAGCAAACGCATTGACCATACCAGCGATGACCTCCTCGGGTCGGCGCTTGGCGCAGCGCCGACAGTTCGTACCCGATGCGGGCTTGGGCAATGGCCGCGTATAACAATGAAGAAAGCACTCGCCTCCCGTGATCAGCACCGCCCCGCCCAGATCTGGGATGTCCTCAAATAACTGCCGGGCTGCAGCGCGGTACATCTCAAGCACGCGAGCTGAACTGGAGCACAGGCAGTGTAAATTCTCGCCCCACATCTGTGCCCCGCGCGACGAGGCGAACTTCTGAAAATAGGTGTGATTGGCCGGTAACGCAATCGTGTTGACATGCAAGAGCAATTTCAGACCGAAGCGGCCCAAGTATGCCACGGCGCGGTCCAGCTCAGCCAGACGCCGCTTGCTCCCCGATGGCGCCAGGGGACCGGCGATCTCCGGGCGTATGTAATTGAGCCAATCCATGTACAGGTATGTCGCGTTGTACCCGTACCGAGCCATGTTCAGAAGATAAGACTGGGGTAGTTTCAGATAGTCACGAGGCTCGTCACGAGGCCGGTGTAAGAGGGGGCTGGTGATGCGCAGCTTCCATCGGGGCCGACGCTGCCACGAACCGGTTTCAATCTGTGCGGACCGGTGACCCAACATGCGCCGCCCCAGATGAAACAATGCCCGCATAGCGCCGGCATCATCGCGAGCACTGATCTCGATACGGCGGGGATCCACCCGCAAGTCATAGGATTCTGCTGGCACATCGTCCTGCAGGTCTACGCGTACCCAGATGGCTGGGGCTCCTGGCTTGCGCCCCCGAGCCAATGTAACCGCGAATGTCTTTTTCAGTAATCTGCGAAGATCATCCGCGCCCAACTTGGCCAGTGGGCCACAACTGTCTTCCAACAGAAGTGACCAATGCCGATCCATGAGCACATAACCGCTGGCGGCCCCACCGGCGAAGTTGAATTGGTAGGGATGCGCAGCAGTAACCTGCTCGTACAGTGCTGCGGGGATCGATCGCTTGAAATCCATGAGAACGATGACACAGCGTCCCATCTAGACATGAATTGATCAAGCGGTCGTTCCCGCGCAGAATCGAATCCCCAAATCAAGTAGAATCGCCCCGAGCCAAAGGAACCCAGTCACTAGGATCCGCCATGACCCAACACCTGGAAGAGCCGAACAGCTGTGAGCAGTTGCTGGCCCGAATGGTGGGATTCAACACAATATTCGCTACACAATCCGGCCGTGACCAGCCCGAGCTAAAGCTGGCCGAGGACCTGCAGCAACTGGCCCGCACTTGGGGGTTTAAGACCGAACTGTTGCCGGTCCCGGATCATGCGCCCAATCTCCTGATCCGTCACGAAGTGGACGCGGCGGCGCCGTGGCTGGTCTTTGACAGCCATCTGGACACTGTCGACGTGGCGGGCATGACCATTGATCCATTCGCCGCCGAGATCCGCGATGGAAAGATGTACGGTCGTGGCGCTTCTGACACCAAGGGCACCGGCGCGGCAATGCTATGGGCACTCCGCAGCGTCGCAGCCAAATCAGCCGCTTCAATCAACCTTGCGATCCTGTTCACTGTCGACGAGGAGAACACGCAGATCGGCGCCCGAACCTTTGCCAACAAACAACTGGAGCAACTCGACTTCCGCCCCGTTGGGATGATCGTAGGAGAGCCCACATGGATGCGATTGGTGACCGCAGCCAACGGTGTCGTGCGATGGGGTGTTGAAACCCGAGGCGTACCGGCACATTCCTGCGCACCGCAGCTCGGGCGAAGCGCCATCAGCGACATGGCCCGGGTCATTGAAACGATCGAACAACGATACATCCCCGCGATCGAAGCCTCGCATCCGTTGACCGGAAAGGCCGGCTGCAGCATCAACCTGATCGAAGGTGGGCTGCAGATCAATATCATTCCACCACACTGTCGGATTCAGATCGACCGTCGGCTCGTACCCGGCGAAGATCCCCTAGCCGTGCTACCGGCAGTAGAAGCGGTATTGGAACCGTTGCGCCAAAAGGATCCGGATCTGACGGTCGAGCAGGATGAACCACGAATCGTTCCTGCGCTGGATCCGCAGGTTGGCAAATCCTTTGCCGGAACAGCAGCAGTGGTACTGGAGCGAAGTGGCTTTGATCCACAAGTGGCAGGCGTTCCCTATGCCACCAATGGCAACAGCTTTTGCCAAGCAGGCCTGCCCACGATCGTACTCGGCCCCGGAGACATCGCCCAAGCACACACTCGCAACGAATGGCTGGACCTGGAACAATTGCACCAAGGCATCGTGGGGTACCGTTCCCTGATGAGTGAGCCTGAGCAGACCTGGGCGTAGCCCCAAAACAACCTTCGGCTAAATCCGGACATCAGGGCAACAGCCCCTTTAGACTTATCGAAGTGCCCAGAGACTCAAACCGCCCATCATGCCCCTCCGCGCCGACGCTCATATTCACCTCTTCGAATCTGGCTATGGCCACTCCTTTGCCGCCCGGCCCGGTGTGGCCATCAATGAACCAACGTGCTACGACTCACTGCGCTGCGAGCATAGAATTGAACAGGCTTTGGTGGTCGGCTACGAAATGGACCCCTGGTGCCAACAGAACAATCAGTTCCTCAGCGAAGTTGCCGCCTGCTGTCCGTGGGCCCGGCCGGCGGCTTCTGTCGATCCCAAGCAACCACCATCTCTGCAAGAACTTGACCAACTGGCAGCGGCAGGATTCGTGGGCCTGAGCTTCTACATCTTCGAAACCGAACACCGCCGTGACCTTGCGGCCATCGATGATGCGTTCTGGAGCTGGTTGATCCAACGACACTGGCTGGTCAGCGCCAATGGCCGTGGCGAAAATTGGTCCACCTGGCGAAACATACTTGATCGACATCCCCAGTTGCGCCTACTTATTTCACATCTGGGCCTGCCGCCAGCCGTCGCCCAGCCCCCAGACACCCAAAAAGCCCTCACTGCCATGGCTGAAGTCATTGCCCTTGCCCCCTACCCCGAGGCACATGTCAAGCTCAGTGGTTTTTACGCTCTTAGCGAACCTGGCTACGATTACCCGCACAAAGCGACCTGGCCTTATGTGCAATTACTCATCGATCATTTTGGTATTCCCCGCCTGTTATGGGCGTCAGACTTTACGCCCCATTTGGATTGCGTCAGCTTCCCGCAGACAATTGGCCTGCTGGCGAAAATGCCGTTCTTCTCCGAGACTGATCTCGCGATGATCGAAGGGCAGAACCTGTTGCAGCTGCTCGAAAAGATTCATTAAGCTGGAATTGTGTCATGCTCACTGAACCGTCACGCCTTACTGATTTCCCCACACTGGCTGGCCAGGCCTATCTAAACACTGCCGCCGAGGGAATCCCGCCAACGGTGGTGATCGATGCTTTCGGCCAGTATTGCCGCGACAAGCTTCTGGGAATGGATGGCCGCCTGAAGCACGAAGCCCAGCGGCAGCGGACCCGGGAACTGGCGGCCCGTTTCCTAGGACTCAGCCCACAGGAAATCGGCATCTGCTCCTGCTCAAGCGAAGCATTCAACCTGGCGGCAACTGCAGCGCAATTGGGCGTCGATGACGAAGTCGTCATCAATGACCTGGACTTTCCCGCCGGTGCTACGCCATGGCTGGTACCAACCTGCCCGGCCACCACGCGGCTGTGGGCTGCCCGCGAGGGCGCACTGCGCCTCGAAGACCTCACATCACTTCTGGGACCGCGTACCCGCCTGGTTTCCTTATCACTTGTCAGTTTTTTCAATGGATACCGTCTGCCTCTAAACGAAATAGCCCGGCAGGTGCACCGGCACTGCTCGGCGTTACTGGTCGTCGATGTGACCCAGGCATTAGGGCGCATCCCATTGGACCTTAGTGGAGCTGATCTGATCATCTCTTCAACCCACAAGTGGATCCTTGCCAGCCATGGAGGTGGGCTGGTGGGTGTACCGCAAGGTCGCACCGACGAGTGGACGGCCCGGGTCGGAGGCTGGTTCAACCGCGAGAATGCATTCGAACCCGACCGTTTCGAACGCGCCCCAACGCGCCCCGGCGCCGATAGCTACACCGTTGGCATGCCCAACTACCCTGCGATCTATGCGGTCGCCGCCGGATTGGAATACATTGAGTCAGTCGGGGTCGCGATGATTGATGACTACTGTCGTCCCCTGGTACGCTATTGCTTGGATGAAGTAAAAAAACTGCCTGTCGAACTGCTGACCCCGGACGAACCTGATGGCCTCGCTGGCATCCTGGCCTTTCGCCATTGCGATGCCGAAAGAATTCAGGCCGAACTTCAAGCCCAGAATATCCACATCATGTCGCACGCAGGTCGTCTGCGCGTTGCCATTCACGGCTACAACACCGCGCAAGACATCGAGAAATTCATTGCCGCGCTGCAAGAAACTCTGGACAAGTAGCCCGAGAAAAATCAACTTATCGCTGCCGCCCTGGCGCTTCAGCTACTGCGCCGCAAACGGGTGTGCCTGGACTCCGGCGGATGAGGTCTGTGGGGCCACCACCGACGAATGGAAAGACGCCCGGAACCAAGCAAGCCACGAAAATACCCTTTGCCCAAACTTGATGTGGGGTCATCTGGTGTGCGATACTCGTGCGTACAGCAAAAATGCTGTCGCAATATCCGAGCCAAGCTTTCAACTGCAAGGTAGAGGCCAGTGCCAAGCAATTTTTTGTCGTAGAAACCGCACTGATCGCTCCAGCTGATCGAAACCGTCCACGCCATCCTCGATACTGATCCAGCCATCAAAACCGATATGGGCCAAAGTAGAAAAAATGGCGTCGTAATCATTGACGCCCTGGCCGATTTCGCCGTGACACAGTCGCTGGGCATAACCGGCGATGTCGCTTTCTTCTCGCCGTAGATCTTCAATGGTGCCCTCGGTCAAATAGCGGTCACTGGCGTGCATGGTCACCACACGATGCTTTACCCGCTCGAGTAGTTCCAGTGGATCTTCGCCGGCAAGAATGGTGTTGCTGGGATCGTAATTTACGCCAAAATTGGGCCAGGTCCCTGGATCGATCTGGCCCAACAGATCACAGAAGACCTCCATCTGCTGAGCAAACTCAGGATGGCGCCAGAAGTTGTCCTTGTAGTGGTTCTCTAGGGTCAGGGTGATGCCAACCGTGGCGGCATGCTCCAGGCATGTCTCAAAGCATTGGCGGCAGTATTCCAAGCCTGCTTCTCGTGAGACCTCCGGCCGGCGCTGACCGGAAAGCACGCGACAGTACCCGGCACCCAGGCACTGGGCCATATCGATCCAACCCTTTTCCAAATCGATCTGCCTTTGACGAAAGGCCTGATCGGGATGGGTAAAATCCGGTGAACAGCACAACATCGAGATCACCCGACCCTGATCCTCTACACGGTGGCGGTATTCGCCCCAACGATCGGCATTAGCCAAATCGAGAAACCCACCATAGAACTCCAGCCCATCGAGATCCAGTTGACCGGAAAGCTCGATCCACTCGACCACCGACATCGAACCGTCTACGCACAATGAGTCTAAATAAGCCTTGGGAAACGCGGCAAGTTGGGGCATGGGTCTTGTCCTGAGTCAGGATGAAGCTGATTAGACGTTTACACGTCACCGAATCCATGTACCGCCTGACAGATTAGGCGCAACGAATCTTCAACGTCGCCAGTCGTAGTCTTGAAAGCGTCGGCATCAATTGTCAGCGGAGCACCAATGACGACCAGCGGCGCTCCAAACTTCGGTGTTTGGATCGCCTGTTCAATGCTCAGCCCACCGACGGCCTGCACCGGCACGTTCACCGCATCGACCACTTGCTGAAGCTGGTCCAACGGGCTGGGCGTGGCTCTGCCAGCGGCTGCGATGCCACGTCGCTGATCGTAACCAACGTGATGGATCACATAATCGCAGCCGAGGTCTTCGAGATACTTCGCCGCCCCCACCATGTCGGGGCAGGCCAGATTGTCGCCCATAATCGCAACACCAAAATCCCGACCGGCCCGAACCACACAACGGATAGTTTCCTCGTGGGCTTGGGCCATCACGACCAGATGCGTCGCACCCGCCTTGACCATCAGTTCCGCCTCAAGCCAACCACCGTCCATCGTTTTTAGATCCGCGACAATGGGCACTTGAGGCCAGTGATCCCGCATCGCCTGCACGGCTGCCATCCCTTGGGCAATAATCAGTGGCGTACCCGCCTCCAGCCAGTCGACCCCGGCACGAAGAGCCATTGCCGCCGTCTGCAATGCCTCTTCAACCGTAACGACATCTAGTGAAATCTGCACGATTGGCTGCATTTGTCGCAACAATTTTAGCCCCAATTTCAATTCACCAAGAAATGGGGGTAAGTATCCCTCCATGGGAAAGATCGCGATACTGAACTAAATATCCAAATATCCAAATATTTGCCATATTACTTCAATATATTTCATTTATAAATTAATTAATATCAATTATTTAAAAATTAATAATATAAAATTAATAATTATTGTGATTTTTATTGATAGATACAGAAAATAATTGACAGATTTTGATCGATAAGTTATCATTTTTAGTCAGTATGGGGGTTGGTCGCAAGACCCCGTCCAGTTGCAAAAAGGCCTCGCTCGATGATCGCAACGCCAACATCTCCCAGCCGCCAGCAGATCGAACAGGCCGTACGGCAAGTGCTACGCAAGCAACTGGCCGAAGCTGGCTCGCGGCACGCCGCGGTAGGCAAGTCCGCCAATGAGGGGCCCAATCCGCTGGTCGTCAACGTGTCGGCTCGGCATGTACACGTGACACAGGAGCATCTGGAGTTGCTATTTGGGCCCGGTTCCCGGTTGACGAAGCTGCGAGGCCTGTACCAAAGTGGCGAGTTCGCTTCCAAACAGCAGGCAAATGTCTTCGGTCCGCGCAACCGGATGATCCCGACCGTGCGCATCCTTGGGCCCTGCCGTGACTATTCCCAAGTGGAACTGGCATACACCGATGCGATCTATCTCGGCATGGATATCCCGTTGGGTGTCTCCGGCCGACATGAAGGCACCCCTGGCTGCACAATCGTGGGGCCAGCTGGCGCAGTGACGCTGTCGCAAGGATTGATCCGAGCCCAACGGCATGTGCACATGAGCCCAGATGATCTGGCCCACTTTGGCGTTCGGGACGGCGACCTGATGAGACTTCGCATCGTTGGCCCATGCGGCATGGTGTTCGACAACGTCCTCGTGCGTGAGCATCCGCGAGTCAAGCTTGAGGTGCACATCGATACCGATGAAGGCAACTCTTGTCACCTGACATCAGCAACCCATATGGAACTGATCAAGTAAATCCGCCCGCGTGGCGTTTGGGCCCCAATCCGGGTCTTTCAGGAGCAATCTCATGGCAGCACATTCGGCGATCGGCATGATTGAAACCAAGGGAGTCGTCCCGTTGATCGAAGCCAGTGACGCGATGCTCAAGGCCGCCGACGTCACAATGATCGGCTGGGATAAGGTTGGTGCGGGACTGGTCACCAGTTTCGTCAGCGGCGATGTTGCAGCGGTCAAGGCTGCCATCGACGCTGGCGCAACCGCGGCTGGAAAGATCGGTGAGGTTGTCGGGGTTCATGTGATCCCGCGTCCCCATGAAGAGCTAGGCCCCGTTCTGCCAATGGCAAAGAAATCCAACTCCAAATAGAACCCCACCACGTCCCGGCCTAGCCGGGATTCGGCGCTGTTTCAGCGCAAGGAGAATCGCGATGGCCGCACTCGGCTTGATTGAAACTCGTGGACACACCGGACTGATCGAGGCCACCGACGCTATGTGTAAGTCCGCTGATGTCAAGATAGTCCGGCACCTGGCAATTGGCGGTGGATACGTCAGCGTCGTAGTCGAAGGAGATGTTGGATCGGTCAAGGCAGCCGTCGACGCCGGTGCTGCAGCAGCTGGCAATGTCGGCGAACTGGTCGCCGCTCAGGTGATTGCCCGGCCACATGACCAGCTGCTGGCACGTTTTTAATCCTAGGCGCGGTATCTGCACCGCCAATCCCCGCAAGGTTAGCCCGCCTGATCTGCCGCCACGAACGCCCGGCCACAAAATGTCAATAGTCACGGCGCAGAAATATCGGCGCCTGCACGAAGTTGCCAGAACAGCGATGCCCATGAACGTCCTAGTTGCCAATCTTGGGTCCACCAGCTTCAAGTACAAGCTATTTTGCATGGATGAAGAGGAGCAGGTTCTGGCCAGCGGCACAGCCGATCGGATTGGCCAAGGCGCCAGCCACTGGGCCGTGGATGCGGCTGGGCGCCATCTCAACGGCATATGTGATTTGAGCGACCACGCTGCGGCCATTGAATTGCATCTGCAGAAGATGCTCGAACTTGGTGCCATTTCAGGCATTGAAGAAGTTGAGGCAATCGGTTTCAAGGCGGTCCACGGCGGTCCAATCAGCGGCGCTGTGCAGGTTGATGACCGAGTGCTGTCGATGATGCAGCGCATGGTCCCACTAGCACCACAACACAATCCGCCCTACATCGAAGCAATGAAATCATTTCGCCAGAAACTGCCTGAGGTCGCGCAGGTGGCAGCATTCGAAACCGCGTTTCATACCTCAATCCCGCTTCGCCGCCAGGTATATGCCGTGCCGTACGATTGGATTGATCGCTACGGAATCCGGCGCTATGGCTTCCACGGTGCCTCAAACGCATATATTGCGGCTCGCATGGCACAGCTCGAGCCGAATTGTCCCAAGCTGATCAATCTCCACTTGGGAGGTTCGTGCAGCATTTGCGCCATTGAATCAGGCGCCAGCGTCGCTCATTCCATGGGTGCGTCCGCCCAGACCGGCGTGTTTCACGCCAATAGGGTTGGAGATTTCGATCCCTTTAGTTTGATAGCACTGCGGGAACAGGGACTGGGAATTGATGAGGCCCTTACCCAACTGTCGGTGGGTGGCGGGCTGCTTGGACTGTCGGGAATCAGTGCGGATCTGCGCGAAATTGAGACCGCCGCCAGCTCGGGGAATACAAGGGCCCAGCTGGCGATCGACGCATTTATCGAATCTTGTCGGCATTATGTCTGTGCATACCTGGGCGTACTCAACGGCGCCGATGCCATCGTGTTCACCGGTGGCATCGGCCTCAATGCCCATGCGATTCGTAGCGCAATCCTGCGCAATCTTGATTACGCAAAAATTGGGATAGATCCACAGAAAAACCAAGATGCCGACCCCAACCAGGAAACACGGATCGATACCGCCGCCAGCGGCGTGCAGATCTGGATCGTACCCACGAATGAAGAGCTGGTGGTTGCCCGGCAAACCGTGCAACTGCTGAGCAAACAGGCGGCATAAATCGCATCGAACGAACTCAATACTGATTCAAAAAACAAACGCAGGAGTCAACCATGGTACAGCAGGCAATCGGAATCATCGAAACGAAAGGCCTGATCGCTGCAATCGAGGCGACCGATGCGGCACTGAAGGCCGCCAATGTTTCCTTTACTCGCAAAGATACGGTCGGCAGCGGATTCGTCGCGATCACCGTCGAGGGCGATGTCGCTGCGGTTAAGGCCGCCGTGGATGCCGGTGCCGAAGCGGCCCGCCGTGTCGGCGAGGTAATCTCGGTCAACGTGATCCCGAGACCGCACGACGAGGTTGCCAAGCTCTAGCCCCGTCCCCCGGCACGCTTGGCCTTACGCCGCGCCGCCAGGAGATCTACCATGTTCCTCGGAAGAGTTAATGGTCATGTGGTCTCAACGGCCAAGGACCCGTCAATGATCGGCATGAAACTGCTGGTGATCGAGCCTCTGCGAATCCGGTACCAGAATCCGGATAGAGCAGCTGGCAGCGGCGCCAACCGGTCCGATGCCGGCGGCGGCGACTTTGAGCCGACTGGTCGGGCAATCGTCGCCCTTGACATGATTGGCGCCGGCCAAGGCCAATTGGTCCTGATTGTCCAGGGGTCCAGCGCCCGCATGGCCCAAGGTTGTAATAAAACACCAACTGATGCGGTGGTGATTGGCATCGTCGACGAAGTCCAGATCATGGGCCGAACCATCGCTGAGAAAACGCCTGAATCCCCCGCCAAGGATCGGACATGACCGCCATCGACACCCAGACTATTGAACGCGTTGTCAATGAGGTGATCCAGCGTCTTGGCACCGACGCGACCGTGGCGCAATCGCGCCCCGGCAACGGCTCGGGCCTGTTCAATGACGTCGATCAAGCGGTAGATACCGCCGCAGGCTCACAGCGGCAACTTGCCGATGCCGGGCTCACAGTGCGCGATGAAATCTGTTCCATGCTCAAGCAGATGGCCGCGGACAACGCGCAAGCATGGGGCCGATTCGAGTTCGAGGAAACAAAAATCGGTCGCCTGGATCACAAGATTGTCAAGCTGGAACTGCTTAAAAACATTCCCGGAGTTGAGTTTCTACGCGCTCAGGCGCACTCCGGCGACGAGGGCATCAGCCTTGATGAGGCAGCGCCGTGGGGCGTCATCGGGGTGATTACCCCCGTGACGCATTCGATCCCGACGATGACCTCCAACGCAATCAACATGATCGCCGCGGGCAACGCCATGGTGGTCAATCCACATCCTGGAGGGGCAAAATCCGCCGCTCTGGCTGCATCGGCATACAACCGGGCTATCGGTCAGCGATTTGGTATCGATCCGTTGATCTGCGTGATCGATCCACCCACCCTGCGTAGCGCCGAAGAGATCTTTCGCCACCAGCGCATCGGTCTGCTGGCCGTCACTGGCGGCCCTGCGGTCGCTCGGGCTGCCATGAAGCAGCCCAAACGGGCCATCGTCGCCGGACCAGGCAACCCTCCGGTGGTGGTCGATGAGACCGCAAACCTGGACAACGCGGCTCGATCAATTATCGAGGGCGGTGGATTTGACAACAACCTGCTGTGTATCGGCGAGAAGCAGGTTTTTGTCGTCGCGTCGGTATTTGACGGTATGAGGCAGGCTCTGACTAGTGCGGGTGCCGCAGAACTGGACAGTTCGGCCGTATCGCGGCTGACTGATGCCGCGTTTGAATACAAGGACGACCATCACGTGGTCCAGAAGTCACTGCTCGGAAAGGATCCGCAAGAACTCGGTCAAGCAGCTGGCGTAACTGTGGAGCCCAACGTCAATCTCTTGTTCGGGGAGACGGCTGAAAATCATCCATTTGTCTCCCAGGAACAGATGATGCCGTTCATACCGCTCGTGCGTGTTGCGGGCTTCGATGATGCGTTGCGGCTGGCACTGGAATCCGAACACGGTTTTGGCCACACCGCCGTTATTCACAGCAACAACCTAGATCGCATCACCCGAATGGGACGAGCAATGAACACGACGATCTTCGTAGCCAACGGCCCGAGTACCGCAGCGCTCGGCGTGCGCGGCGAAGGGTACACCAGTTATTCAATTGCCACGCCCACAGGGGAAGGAGTTACCACGCCACTGACCTTCACTCGCTTCCGTCGGCTAGGCATCAGCGGGGCATTGCGGATCATTTAGCACGGCTGGTATAGGAAATGCAACATGCAACTAGCACAAGTCAAAGGACGAGCCACTGCCACCATCAAACATCGCTCCCTTGAAGGGCGCAAGCTGCTGGTCTGCCAGATGCTAGGGCGAGGCGGTAACTCGGTAGGTGATCCCGTACTCGCCCTGGATGAACTGGGTGCCGGTGTGGGCGACCGGGTAATTCTCACCAGTGATGGATTGGGCCTGCGCCAACTGCTGGGCCACAGCGACAGTCCTGCCAGGTGGTGGACCCTGGGCCTCGTGGATTAACGTCCTTGTAGAAGATCCTCCACGGTCCCAGCCGTAGGAGCCGCCAATGGCCGAAAGCTGTTTTCATGAATCGGATTGATTCCCAACTGATCGAGCTGATCACCGAAGAAGTGCTTAAGGCCTTCGGCCGCGGTGAGGGTGGCAACCGAACCGATGCCCCCACTGCAATCCGTCCACCCTTGGGCACCTGTACCGGGGATTACTCCCGCTTCACAGATCGCCCCGATCTGAGTCCCATCACGAATGCTGACAGCGGCGGTCCGACCCAAACGTCAGGCCTAGCGGGCATCGTGACTGCACAGCAACTGGAAGAAGCGATCCGCTCATCGCCAGACAAAGTAGCGACGCTGGCCCACGACGCACGCTTGACGCCCTTGGCAAACGATTTCGTGCGGGAGAATCCGCAGAAGGTCCGACGGGCAGCGCCAACCGGCACTTTTGCAAGCCCTGCCAATGGGGCCCCGTGGTTGTGGTGGGCCGACGGGCACTACCCCGCTGCACAGCAAGCGGCGGTCGATCAGGGCGGAGCCCTGATCGCTTCGGGTGTGGGCCGCTCCGATACTGGTTTGGTCCAGGTCGTACGCGAGACAGGCGATGGACTGCGAAGTGGCAGCCTGTCTGGTGGAATCCTTTTCGTAACTAGTGCCGCACGTGCCGGCGTACTGGCCAATCGCTGTCCATTGATTCGCGCGGTGGTCGGCACCTGCCTTGATGCACTGGAGCAGGGCATCCGACAGGTTGGCGCCAATCTGCTGATCATAGAGGCCCCGTACGTCGATGGACCGACGATCTGCAAGATGCTCCATCGCATCAGTGGCACCAAGCCGAACATTCCGGCGCACGTACAGCGTGAACTGGCTGAATTCCATCAGCACCGATGATTGGAGGGTTCTACTAGCAATATGCGAATCGCACGCGTTATCGGGACCGTAACCCTAAACCGCCGCTTGCCAGGATTCCCTGCGGGACGGCTGCTGATCGGTGAAGCGCTTGATGGCGCTGCCCTGGCCGCTCTGCCACGGCATGCCCCCCGAGCAGCACCGAGCCCGGAATCCCTGGTGATGTTCGATCAACTGGGTGCCGGGCCAGGCACTTTGGTTGGGGTCAGCGAAGGGCGTGAAGCCGCGATGCCGTTTGATCCCCAGCGGGTTCCGTGCGACGCGTACTGCGCCGTGATCATCGACACGATCGCTTGAATCTAACACGAGGATGCTCGTAACCATGAACACGCCCGAATGGCAGATCAAGAAACAGATGTGTGAAATCGGTTACCGCATCTGGCAACGAGGGTTCTGTGCCGGCAACGAAGGCAACCACTCGGTGCGAGTGGGTGCTGATCGTGTTCTATGCACTCCGACTGGCATCTCCAAGGGATTCCTTCGCCCCGAAGATATCTGCGCTATAGACATGGACGGAAACCAGACCGAAACCAATTCAAAAGGCCGCCGGCGCACCAGTGAAGCAATGATGCATTTGGCCATCTACAAGAAACGCTCTGACATCAAGGCAGTCATCCACTCGCACCCACCCCACGCGGTAGCATTCTGTCTGGCCAATATTCCCCTGCCTGAAGCCGTCCATCCCGAAGCCGAAGTATTTCTCGGCAAGACCGTTTTTGCAGAATACGCGACTCCCGGCGGTCCGGATCTGCCCAACAGCTTTCTGGACAAGATCACCGCCGAAACCAACACCATCCTCATGGCGAATCATGGATCGGTGAACTTTGCGCCCGATCTGACCGACGCTTATTACAAGCTTGAGCTCCTCGATAACTATTGCCGGCAGTTACTGCTGGCTCGCCAGTTGGGTCAAGTCCAGGTTCTAAACAACCAACAAATAGTAGACCTGCTTAAGGTCAAGCAGCGGTTTGGATTATCCGACACCCGGCTCAGCTGCGCTCAAGATGGCTGCGTTGGCCAGGAAAATCAGGCGTTCCTGGCGACCTTTCCGGTTCAACCGACCAGTGCCCGCTGCCACTGCAACGGCGGTGCCGTGCACACGGACGCCGAACGGCCAGAGCCGGATTTGGTGGATCAACAGACTTTTGAAACATCCGTTCAAGCCATCACTGACCAGATTATGTCCACCATGAACCGTTAATCACCCATTGCCATGTTGATCGTCGAACGCCAACAGAGAATCCTGGACCTGCTCCGCGAGTACAAGAGCGCCAACCTGGCAATGCTGTCGCATGAACTGGCTGTTTCCAGCTCCACGGTTCGCCGCGATCTGGACGTACTGGAAAAGCAAGGCGCTATTGAAAGGACCCATGGCGGCGCGATCTACCGCGGAGAACCGTCGTCGTCCAATCCATCTGACCGGCCCGCATCCAAGTCGCTAGGCGCACGGATGCGCGAAGCGGTCGCGCAGAAACGGGCGATCGGCCGCTATGCCGCCAGCTTGGTCACACCAAATATGACCGTCCTGCTAGACGGTGGCTCTACCGTAGTCATTGCCGCCCGGCAGATAATGGCCCGGCCAATCCAAGTGGTAACCACCTCTCTGTCTATCGCCCAGCTGTTCAAGGACGACGAACAAGTGGAACTGATTCTCGTCGGGGGGACAATGTATCTCCGAAACGAGGTGACCGTCGGCCCCATTACGACCGGGACACTTGCAGACCTGCACGCCGACTTATTACTGTGCTCGCTGGCCGGAATTTATGAAGAGGATTGCTTTAATATCAACCTAGCTATGGCCCGAGCCGAACAGGTCATGATGCGCCAAGCCACCCGCTGCGTACTGCTGATGGATGCAAGTAAGTTCGGTCGTAAGAGCCTGGCCCGAGTAGCCTCGCTGACCGAATTCGATCAGGTCGTAACCGATTCGACAATCGAACCTCTGTGGCGAACTCGCTACGGACAACGCCTGCTCGTGGTGGATTAGCCTGTACATTTTACTACAAGCCACTGACGGATCTGGCGAGCTACTGCCAACAAATGGCATCCGCACGGTCTCGGCGAAGACCGCCGAAAGTGACCGGCTTGGGTAATCATTTGAAAGTGGTATGGGTTCAACGCAGAAATGTCCATATGGAAGTGCCGCCAGTTTCGGTCGCTGCATGGAAGCTTTCGGATGGCGGGTTCAAGATTCTCGCGATCAACATCTCTCGCGAGATACAGGAATTCAATCTGGAACTCGCCCGCTAGCAGCCACAGGCGTCGCCATTGTTGATCGAAGCAACTTCAACGCCGGATGGTCGCGCCCGGCAGTTGAAGCCTGTTGCCAATATTGTCAGCTTGTCCCTCGAACCGCACCAGGCGGTCGTTCTGACATTAAAACAATAGAACATAGTGGGCTTGAACCACTGATGGACGCCAATCGATTTTCGTTAGGGTCCAATCGAATCCTGATTGTCTTCCTGGACAACCGGATTAGTCAACTGCCCAATTTTCTCAATCTCCACGGTGACCGTATCACCATGAGTTAGAAAGACCGGTGGCTTGCGGGCCACGCCCACACCGTGAGGTGTGCCGGTCATAATCACTGTTCCTGGTACGAGCGTTGTGCTCGCGGACAAAAACTCGATCAGCGTGGGCACGTCAAAAATCATGTCGCTGGTGTGCCCATCCTGCATCAGTTGGCCGTTGAGCGTAGTCTGAATCGAGAGGGTGTTGGGATCAGGAATCTCGTCAGCAGTCACCAAGTAGGGCCCCAGCGGCGCGAAGGTGTCGAAAGTCTTGCCCCGGCACCACTGGCCGCCACCTAGGTGGTGTTGCCAGTCACGGGCGCTTACGTCGTTGCCACAGGTGTAGCCAAGAACATGATCCAACGCTTCATCGCGTCCAACATTCTTGCACGACTTTGATATCACCACCGCCAGTTCCGCCTCGTAATCCACCTGATCACTGCGAAGACGGCGAGGCAGCACAATGGCATCGCCAGGATGATTAGCTGCCGCAGGGGTTTTCATGAACAAGACCGGGTACTGCGGCGTGAGTTTGCCACCCTCAGCAGCATGCTGAGCGTAGTTCAAACCGATGCATAGAATCGTCGCCGGAACGACGGGCGCAAGAAGTTTCCTTGGCTCAATGGCATCGCCGCTGTCCTCCAGTGTCCCAAACAAGTCGCCGGTGAGCCGAGTGACTGATCCGTCTTCATGCCGACAGCCAAAATGCTGTTGCGCCTGTTCGTCAAGAAATCGCAGAATCTTCATAGCCTGACTCCCGCCTGCCAGTGGCAGATTTACCGATTCAGTATTTCGCAGAAACGCCCATACGCCTGTGCCCAGAGTTCTGCCTGGTCGGGCATAAACGTTTGTAGTGTAAAAGACTTGGCCACGATGTCCCGTAATTGTGCAAGACTCTCAATACAACCGGATCCCATGGCCTGTATCAAAATATTGCCGACGGCCGTGGCTTCATACGGTCCCACCACGACCTTTCGCCCGATGGCTTCGGCCGTCATCTGATTCAATACCGCGTTCTTGCCGCCACCACCGACGATATGTAGTACATCGAACCGTTGATTCAGAACATTTTCCAGACAATTCAGAGTGTGCCGATAAGTCAGCGCCAAGCTTTCCAGGCAACAGCGAATGAACTGGCCCGGTTCAATTGGTACCGGCTGGCCGGTTGTCTCACTGAACGTGGTGATCTTTTCAAGCATGTCGCCCGGCACCGCAAACGGGTGATACTCGGTGCCCAGTAGCGTACGAAACGGTTCGGCCTGCGACGCCATCTGGGACAACTCAGGATAGTCGTAGTACTGGCCCATCACCTCAAACTGGTGTCGACATTGCTGCACAAGCCATAGGCCTGAGATATTTCTGAGGAATCGAATCGTACCCGCCACGCCCAATTCGTTGGTAAACGGTACTGCTCGTGCCTGCTCGTTGATCACTGGCTGGCCGAATTCTACACCCATCAGCGACCATGTGCCGCTGGAAAGATAGGCCCAGTGGATACCTGGCTCGGCAGGAACTGCCGCCACAGCACCGGCGGTATCGTGTCCAGCCGGCACGATCACCCGTACGCCATCCGGCATCGCGGCCCGCTCAACGACCGAAGGCAACTGGTGGTCCCAGATTAATGCCGGGCTCGCTGATTGGTCCCAGCATGTGGGTGGGCAATTCGATCCGGCCCAGCAGGTCCTTGGCCCACTGTCCCGTACGTGAATCCAGCATCTGGCTGGTCGAGGCGATCAATCGCTCCACGGTTTTGTTTCCAGTCGTCAGCATAAAATGAAACAGATCCGGCATGAACAACAGATACCGGGCACTGGCCAAAAGATCCGGTTCTGCTTGGTGACAGGCCGCCAACTGAAAGAGCGTATTCATAGCCATGAGCTGAATACCGGTGGCCGCGTATATCGATTTAGGTCCCAGTGCCGCGAGAATGCGGTCGTAGGCGGCTTGGTGACGAGGATCCCGATAGCAGTGCGGCAATCCCAGGATCTTTCCGGACCCGCCTAATAGAACCCAGTCCAGACCCCAGGTATCCACGCCGACAGAATGCAGTGGCAACTTCTGGCCGTCGAGCCATCTTGTCGATCGACCCAGTCCTTCGAGCACCTGAGTCCATAGGCCCTGTAGATCCCCGTACAACCCTCCAGGCAACGCTTGGGGCAGATGTCCGAAGCGATATGATTCATGTAGCCAAACGCGACCGCCCTCAAGTACACCGACGGTCGCCTGGCCCGACTCTGCACCCAAATCAATTGCCAGATGCACGCTTGTCACCATGATAATGCTTTTTTTAGCAAACCCTCTCGGGCTATGCACGGTGGGGCCGACCGTCACGTCAGTGGTTGGTCTGCATCACGCACAATATGGCGTGTGTGTGTGTCTGCACGCCCCAAGATCGTACTGCTGGGAGCAAGGCTCCCTGGGCCGTGCTGGGGTCAATCCCCGGTAGCTTTGGCATTGCAATGAAATGCCAGCAGCAATATCCGACAACTTGCAAACTAGCCATTATGGCGCAAGAAAAAGCCCAGGGACAGCGGATTCCCTGGACTTAAGTGTACAAAATTATTAACTTGTTCTTACCCGACCTTGACGCCCTTCGTTTAGCGACGACGGGCCAAGGCACATAGCCCACCGAGACCAAGCAGAGCCAAGCTGGCCGGCTCGGGGACGATGGTCAGAGTCACGGTTGTGTCGGCACCACTGAGGAAGCCGTCAGCGTCGCCACTGGTATCATAGAGACCCGCATCTACGTTGATCCGACCCTCGGATGCCGGAGCAGCCGAACCGGGAATATCACCGATTGTCGTCAGGGTACCGAGCAGAGCCGACACGCCCAGATCAATGTTCGAATTGGGAGCGGCGCCACTAAGGGAAATCGCCTGCATGCCCACGCCCATGATCGGAGACGCCGCTGGCGACAGGTTCTGTGCCCCGGCGACGTTGTAGAGCGTGCCGTTGGGCGCACCAATCTCACCCTGCAACTGGGTCTGGAACCCACGAGGGATATAGATGGTGGAGTCGATATTCGCGATCGTGTTGAACGCGAAGCTGGTGTTGTCCACCTCGCCGATGGTGCCGTTGACGTCCAGGTTGAAGGCCGAGAGGCCCCCAGTATCACCCGAAACGGTTACCGATAGAGTCCACTCACCATCGTTGGCGGTGGGCTCAAGAATAAAATCGGCTTGACCACCGGCCAATGCGCTCCCAGTAGTACCCGCAACCATGGCAAGTGCTATTAACGTTGAAAGAATCCGCTGCATGTTCAGTCCTCCCTTTTCTCTAAAGGAACCAAGGTGTTAATTACTCACAAATTGTTCTGACACGCATAACAAACGTGTCCCAATCTCCAAATCGCGGTTAAACCCGCTAAGTGCTAAAAGGAGAGTCTCCCACCTGTAAAGAAAGTTCTCTCCTTGCTCGCACTAGCGACTATACCAGCGGAGAAGCGACGATGCAAGCCTCTTTTTTGTGATTTTTTGAAATTTATCTCAACTACCAGACTGGAACCTTTAACTGCAGTGCAATTTTCTGCATCAATTTGGACAATATAGGGAAAATAAACAGAGTGCTAAACCTGCTTGTCTGGGCCACCCATAAA
>Ga0310123_10001341_pt1 | contig 20547 bp, 18 predicted proteins | sample CB6_AW_1057_MG_FD_203505 | JGI IMG/M metagenome (GOLD analysis project Ga0310123, IMG submission 203505) | Marine microbial communities from Western Arctic Ocean, Canada - CB6_AW_1057 | ecosystem: Environmental > Aquatic > Marine > Oceanic | place: Canada: Western Arctic Ocean | collected... | reverse complement strand
CAATTGGTTGCCAATGACGAAAATGAATTCGGTACCCGTCGGACGCGTCAAATTGTTTGATTTTGGACTCGATCACGCGACTTACTCAGTCATTGTCTCCAGAACGCGAGCGAAGGCACCGTAGGTACCAAAATTGAATAGGACAAAACGTACCGTGTCCGGCTGCCCGTGTTCGATCAGAAAATCTCGCACGACGTCCAGCGACGCCTCGGCCGCTAAATCGACCGGATAGCTGTATACTCCCGTGCTGATTGCAGGAAAGGCGATTGTAGTGCAGTCATGTTGGACCGCCAACTCGAGGCTGCGGTGGTAGGCAGATTTCAGTGAATCAGATTCACCCGATTGCCCACCTCTCCAAACAGGACCGACCGCGTGAAAGACGTATTGTGCATTCAGATCGCCGGCACCGGTGGCAACCGCACTTCCCGTCGGACAGCCTTCGGGGTAAAGCTGGCGAGTTTCCTGCATCAACGTCGGCCCACCAACTCGATGAATGGCGCCATCCACGCCGCCACCGCCGGCCAACGACGAATTCGCCGCATTCGCAATGGCATCGACTTCCTGTTGGGTGATGTCTCCCTGAACCAACTCGAGTCGACACTTTCCGAATTGCACAACCATTTGATTGTCTCCAAACGCCGCAGGCTTCGAGCCTGCCAAACAAAAATCCGGTCACGATATCGACCCTCTCTGGGCTGTTTGTGAAGAATTCACGCCAGCAGAGACATTTCGACTGCGAGTCATCATGATCCGCTGATGGCGATGAAATCAAGTCTCCGTACAAGATCCACAGCACACCAGGTCCTGCGATTGCATAATTCATCTCTCGCACAAATAATTACCCCGTACTCATTGCTGGGCATGTAATTATCGACGAACCAATTTCACGCAGCAACAGTTGACACTTCTGTGATCAAAGTTACCCTTTGCATCCCTACATTGGATCGGTCCGGAGCGGAAAAGCAGTTGACGCTGCTCGCATGCGGATTGCCTCGCGATGAGTTCAACGTGCAAGTGATCGCATTGACTCGCGGCGGCGCATACGAATCAGTACTTCGGGACAGCGGAATTCCGCAAACAGTCCTGCACAAGCGATTCAAATTTGACCCGCTCGCTCTGTGGAAGCTCAGACGGTTGATTAGCGACCTGCGACCAGACATCTTCCACACGTGGCTGTTCACCGCCAACGCTTATGGACGGCTGGCAACCGGAAAACGGCCGCGATCCACAGTGATCGTCTCAGAACGCTGCGTCGACACTTGGAAGAGCGGTTGGCAGCATTGGTTGGATCGCAAACAGGTTTCGCGCACCACGCGTTTGGTCGCTAATTCCCAAAGCGTCGCGGAGTTCTATCGACAGAAAGGCTTTCCGGCGGATCGAATCATCGTCATCCCAAATGGCGTGGCAATTCCGGATACAAGCGACGTGCAACGCGAGCATGTTCTTGCAAGACTGGACATACCGGCAGACGCGGTCATCATTGGATTTGTCGGTCGACTGGCTCGACAGAAACGAATCGATGATTTGATCTGGGCAATGGAACTTCTAAAGCAATTGAACGAGCGAACATATTTTTTGATCATTGGTGATGGACCCGAATGCGAGCGGCTCATTCGGTTCACGAGGGATATACGCCGCGAGAATTGCATTCGATTCGCTGGACATCGCGACGACGTGCCAGAGCTACTGAAAATCATGGACGTTTTTTGGCTTGCCAGCGATTTCGAGGGCCAGTCGAACAGCGTTATGGAAGCGATGGTGGCAGGCATCCCAGTCGTGGCCAGCGACATTCCACCCAATCGTGAACTCATTATTGACGGCGAGACCGGGTACTTGGTGAAACTCGGTGATCGAGCCGCTTTCGCCCAGGCCACTAACCGATTGCTGGCCGATCGCAGTTTACTTCAACGGATGGGCACAGCTAGCCGACAACGTATGCGAGCTGAATTTAGCGTAGAAAAAATGGTCAACGCTCATGCCGCCTTGTATCGCGAAGTCGTCGCTGGATCGCAAACCGCACTTTCAAGTAAGGGGACCGTTGCAAACTAATACCGTGTCCAATCGAAAACGAGGGGCAGATCGCTTCACCTTAGAATCGTACATGAAGACTTGTTAGGACAATCAGAAAGAATCGTCGACAAATCCGGGGAAGCACAAATATGAAAGTTCTCGTTTCCGGGTCAAGTGGTTTAGTCGGTTCGGCATTGGTTTCTTCGTTCGCGGCTGATGGTCGCCAGATTGTTCGACTTGTGCGTGCAGTGGCGGTCAGCGCCGATGAGATCGAATGGCACCCGACAGAAGGAACGATCGATGCGTCGGCACTGGAAGGTCTAGATGCCGTCGTTCACTTAGCAGGCGAGAACATCGCATCTCGACGGTGGAGCGAACGGCAAAAGGCACGGATTCGCACCAGCCGAGTTCACAGTACACGATTGCTGTGCGACGCGTTGGCTAAACGTAAAATCCCACCTAAGGTCCTCATTTGTGCTTCAGCCATCGGTTATTACGGGGACCGTGGTGATGAAATACTTGATGAAACCAGTACAATGGGAACCAGCTTTCTGAGCGAAATCTGCCGAAACTGGGAAGCTGCAACCGAATCCGCCCGGGCAAAAGGCATTCGCGTCGTCAACTTGCGATTCGGAGTCGTTCTAAGTGCTGCGGGCGGCGCTTTGGCGAAAATGTTACTTCCATTTAAACTTGGGCTGGGCGGCATTGTTGGTAGCGGCCAGCAGTACTGGAGTTGGATCGACCTGAATGACGTCGTGGGCGCTATTGCTCACTCTCTCACGCACGAACAATTGAACGGCCCAGTCAACGCCGTCTCGCCCAATCCCGCCAGTAATCGGGATTTTACAAAGGCGCTGGGCCGCGTACTTCGACGGCCAACCATTGTTCCCATACCGGCTTTCGCGGCTAGGCTTTTACTTGGCGAAATGGCGGACGAATTGCTACTGGCCAGTGCTCGCGTTGTACCCACCGCACTCAAAAATTCCGGTTTCGAGTTCCAATTTCCTAATTTGGAAGATGCGTTGAAGCATGCAGTGGAACGAACGACGAGAATCTGAAGTGGCTACTCCAACGATTCGCTAAGTTGGAAGCGATCTTCAGAATTTATGATCGTCAGCCGGTCACCGTCGAGAGAATACAGCCACTGGGCTAGAGTCTTTGACACTTTCAGTGTCAAGCTGGTAGCACAATGGAACACGGAAAATCGGCCCTTATGTATGACTAACGAGGGCATGCCCAACGTATACAACGGCAAGGGGTCTTGGTACGCTGCAATCAAACGCGCGTCAAACATGGCCAAGTGGTATGGGAAACGAAGGGAGTCGTATCATGGCCAAATTGCATGGCTTGACAGGCAGATACTCGACAATTCTCATCGATCCGCCTTGGCGATTTCACAATCGCACGGGCAAGATGGCCCCGGAACATCGTCGGCTCCATCGGTATCAAACTCTCAGTTTTGACGAAATCGGTGCGCTCCCAATTGGTGATTATGCTGATGACAAAAGTCACCTTTATCTGTGGTGTCCAAATGCTTTATTGCCCGAAGCACTCGATGTCATGACAAAATGGGGCTTCACCTACAAAACCAATATCGTTTGGTATAAAGTCAGAAAAGACGGCGGTCCCGATGGCCGCGGAGTCGGATTCTATTTCCGGAATGTTACAGAATTGGTCTTATTCGGTGTCAGAGGATCAATGAGAACTCTCAATCCTGGTCGGCGACAAACGAATATCATTGTCAGGCGAAAGGAAGAGCACTCGCGAAAACCTATCGACCTGTATGACATTATCGAAGCATGTAGCCCCGGACCGTATCTAGAATTATTCTGTCGCGAACGTCGGAAAACTTGGACTTGCTGGGGCGATGAAGTAGACACGTATCTTGAAAATCGTCCAAACTATCCACCTTATACTGGTGCTAACGTGAACGGTCGTAGCAAGAAAAGCGAATCCACGTCAACAACATAGGGCACCCACCGACTCGGCCACCGTTTGCCTGTAGTATAAGTTTTTCGAAATGAGTGGTGGACATTCACGAGCTTAAGATTTGCAACACTTCATCCTTTAACAATTCATTCACCGACAAACCATTATTCGAATAAATTGTCGGCTGGCCCACGAAATCGACGAAATGACCACCGGCTTCCCGGACGATGGGAAGCAAGGCCGCAGCGTCCCACTCGTTCATTTCGGGATCGACCATTACGTCGGCGCGGCCGGTGGCGACCAGCATATGACCATAGCAGTCGCTCCAACCACGAGTCAGCCCGGCAGCTTGACACAAACGGTCAAATGTGTCGCGCAGACCTAGCGTCTGCCAGCCATTGATCGTCGTCGTGCAAAACAGGGCATCTGACATTTTTGAGACGGATGAAACCTTCGCCTGTTTGGGATCAGCGTCGCCAACTTGCCACCACGCGCCTTGACCTTCGGACGCATAGACGACTTCATCTAGGGCAGGGAAACGGCAAATTCCAACAACGACTCGATCTTGAAATTCCAGCCCGATCAGCGTGCCGAATAGTGGAACGCCGTGGATGAACGACTTCGTTCCGTCAACCGGATCTAACAGCCAACGGAAGCCGTTTGAGCTTTCTGTCTCGCCGAATTCTTCACCCAGGATTCCGTCGTTCGGATAGGTTTTCGCGATCTGCGTGCGCAGCAATTCTTCGGCGCCTCGGTCGGCCGCCGTCACTGGTGAACGATCTCGTTTCAGATCCACGATCAGGTCCGACGCCTGATAGTACTTCAGGATTAATTCGCTGACGTCTCGCGAGGCAGCGACGGCGAAATGCATACGCTGCTGCAATTCATTCGGCTCAACAATCATGACGGTTTCAAACCCACCCTTTGATCGAAAACGTTATTGTCTAGGCAGTGGCGGGATAGTACTCGCCTGCATAAGAACTCCGCAGATGTTCAGCAGTTCAGCTCCAATAATGTTACCATTTTCGAGCAAGACATGCCCTTATAAGTACCGTAAACGACGAAGTTGAAACACTGATTGGCGGATCATAGAACTTCGGAAGCCCAACTTTGACCGCCACTGTTACCAAACTTCGCCGACCACGGCACATTCCAAACCATCGGCCTAGTCACCGACGTAGAATTATTCTTTCGAGCCCTGGTGAACAAATTAAAGGCGAGCGTTCCGGAAAGCGAAGGCCGTTAGGCTCCGATTTGAATTGGCAGGATCGGATCGTTAATCGGAATGATGTAAGACTTGCGTAGTTAAAGCACTGGCATGTCTTTCACTAACTTTTCTGGTTCTTATTGCACGTTGGCTGCGCCAATTTAAAAGCACTGGGCACCCCAAGACGGTCGGTCCCAATGCGCCAGAATTAGCCTGGTGCTAACCACGCTCTAACAACGGGACGAATTTGCGCTTTGCAGGTCCTGTATAGCGTGATCGAGGCCAGATCAAGCGGTTGTCCTCGGACTGCTCGATCACGTGTGCTGCCCAGCCGACAACCCGACTGACAACAAAGAGCGGCGTGTACATTTCGACTTCCAAGCCCAGGTAGTGGTACAGCCGGGCACTGGGCCAATCTAAGTTTGGCAGCAGGCCCTTTTCTTGTCGAATAATTCGCTCAATCGTGCCCGCGATCTCTTCCAAGTCGGTTTGCCCATCCTGTTCAGCCAATTGAGAACAGTAATCTTTTAGTATCGCCGCGCGAGAATCGCCCACTTTATACACTCGGTGTCCGAAACCCATAATTCGGCGTTTTTTCTCCAAAGCGTCTCGGACCCATCGTTCGGCATTGTCCGGCGCCCCGACTTCTTTCAACAAATCCATCACTCGTTCGTTCGCGCCGCTATGCACCGGCCCTTTCAACGCACCCACGGCAGCAACGACGGCGGAGTATAAATCAGAACGAGTCGATGTTACGACACGAGCTGTAAACGTCGAGGCATTAAATTCATGCTCGGCATACAGGATCAGCAAGACATCCATCGCATGCTCCTGCAACGGCGACGGCTCCTGTCCGGTGATCAGATTCAGCAGATTCGCCGAATAGCTCAACTCCGAATTCGGTTCGAGTAGAGGCAAACCGTACAAATAGCGGTGCCGTGCCGCTATCAGTACAGGAGTCCAAGCAAGCAGCCGCAATGTTTTAGCAATGTTAGCTGACGACGAATCGTCCGCTACCTGAGGATCGAAGTGACCCGCTGCACTGATGGCGGTCCGTAACACATCCATCGGTGAGACGTGAATCGGGACCTCTTTCATGAAACTTAGGATTGCCGCCGGAACTTTGGCCGAATCGACCAAAACGGCTCGGAAATCAGCGAGTTGCTCCTGACTGGGTAGCTCGCCGTTCAGCAACAAATATGCCACTTCAATAAAGGTTGTGTCACGAGCCAAATCCTCAATCGCGTAGCCGCGATATTGCAAACCGCCTTCGATCGTCGCGATTGCTGTCTCGCCGACAATAACGCCTTCCAAACTTGGAAAACAGTATTGATCGGTCATGGGATAAATGTCTGTTCGAGCCGAAACGATGAAACAACGTTCCTGCGACTTAACTTTGGCCCTTAGTCGGAAAATCCGCAAACACCGGCTATTTCAGTAGCAGTGTGACCGTCAGGTTGTCAATGGAGAACGTCAGCCCCAGACGACCGAAAATTTCTTCCAGAAGTTTTTCGGCGGAGGCGTTCCTCAATTCGATGCTAATTTTTTTGTCGAGGTCAATGCCCGCCGAGGCAAGTGCGTTGTGATCAAATGTGAAGACCATGCCGCTTTTCTTTTCCAACTCTCTCATAATCGCACGGATGGGAACATTGCGGGTCCGATACGTGAAGGTGCGACGGTGAAGAGGGGTCGGGCCGGCTGATCCGACCGATTTCTTGCGTTTTTCGCGGGGACGAAGTAGATCGGACAGTATTTCATGTTGCTCGACAGTTCCGCGCACGACGACGACGCCGCCTTTCGGTTCGGCCTGCAAACCGCGAATCGCAGCCGTCCATTTTCGAACGGCCGCAACGGATGTTGTGCCGCGCGGAACATATTTTTTTTCGATGGCTATCTTGGCGGGAATGGGAACCACTCGGATTCCGCGCATGCGTTTCGTCCAGGTAAACGTCCGATCAAACTGAATTAATACCAACGACAGTGCTTCTATCGCATTAACTTTGGGAAGTGTTGCCCCAGCCCACAAATCGTGTGGAATGAGGTCCAGTCCGTGAATCTCGAGTTTGTAAGTTTTGGCGATTCGACGCAACAACTCACTTGGTTGATCCAGATCGTTCCAGTGAAACATTTGACGGTTTACCAAATTAAAATAGCGTCTTTTCGACAATGTCGAAGACTCCTTGAATAATTCAATGGACTGCAATTCTACCAACGTGCGCAGTCTCGCCGCCCTCGCCGGCGGCGCAACATACAACGTGTTCCCCACGACACTAACAGCGGCTGACGATTGGGTGGCGATGTGTTCAATGGCTGCGAGCAAGCTAAGATTGGCAATATCTATTTCCAATTCCGGAGTCGGATCAATTCGCCGATCAAGCAAGATTGCCACTTTCCGTTGATCACTGATCCGACGGAATATACTTCGCAAAGAAACATTACTCCATGACGCAGACATTGATCGATCCAATTCCGCTCTGAACTTAGCTCCGAATTCGAGTTTGGGAACCGGCCGGTTTAAAACCACATCTGCCACCGAGAACGATTTTGAAAGGCAGCACGTTGCCGTCATACAGACCAACAGCCTCGCAGCAAGCCGCACGAAGTACGATCTCGAAATTTCTAATCGCAAGTCTGACATCAAATGGCGATTCGTTCAGGCGGCACCTTAAGCCAACATTTCAACCGGAGCTTCTTCACAAGATCTGAAATTCTACCCTAGTGAGTGAATCAGTCCGATGCTACCATGGATTTATCATGGTTGCCACGTCTCTTAAGTTCACAGTGAATCAGGCAGAGAGTGGCCTGAGACTATGCTGAAATCGCAAGCCGTTGGCATCGACCTAGGCACGATGTACTCGTGCCTAGCTTATCTGAACGAGCATGGCACACCTGTCACGCTGGCAAACCAGGAAGGAGAATTGTCAACGCCTTCGGTCGTGTTGTTCGACGGCAATGAAGTCGTCGTGGGAACCGAAGCGTTGCGCAACGCAGTCGTCAAGCCCGGCCGGGTCATCAAGAATTCGAAACGATTTATTGGTGACCTGAAGCACCGTTGGCCAATTGACGGCAAGATGTATTCGCCGGTCATCATCGCGGCATTGATCCTAAAGAAACTACTGAACGCGGCCAGGGAACAAATTGGTCCCATCGAGCAAGCGGTGATTACCGTACCCGCTCAGTTTAGCGAAATCCATCGCCAAGCCACTGTAGAGGCGGGACTAAAGGCCGGATTAAAACATGTGGACATTATCAACGAACCGGTGGCCGCAGCTCTGTGCTACGTGCTCGGCACTGAAGGCCTGTGGTTCACCGAATTGGCTGACGAACAGCGGATCCTGGTTTACGATTTGGGCGGTGGGACATTCGATCTTTCGCTGGTGCGCTACGAGAAAAACCAAATCAGCGTTGTAGCCAGCAGTGGCGATTTGAAACTAGGCGGCATCGATTGGAACCAAGCTTTGGAAACGGCCATTGCCAATCGATTTATCGAAGAATACGGCAAAGATCCGCGGAACGACCCCGAAAGTCGACAGTATTTGGCGATCGAAGTCGAGAATGTTAAACGAAGCCTGACAGTCCGACCCCGGGCCGCCTTGAGCTGTCAGCATGCCGGATTCCGGCACACGTATCAGGTCGAGCAGAAACAGTTTGAAAAGCTGACAACTCCTCTGGTAAACCGTACGACCGACATTACCCAGCACATGCTGGAATCAAATCACATGGCCTGGGCCCATGTGGACGTCATTCTGACAACCGGCGGGGCCTCGCGAATGCCCATGATTCGCAGCGCTTTGAAGAAAGTGGGTGGACGCACGTTGAACACGTCCCTTTCTCCCGATCAGTCGATCGCTCACGGCGCGACGTACTACGCAGGAATGCTGTTGACCAACAGCGAGTACGCAAAGTCAATCCTAAATAAAGAGGCAACGCGCCGACTGTCCAAGATTCGCTCTCGTTCAGTCAACGCCCGGGCACTGGGAATCCTGGTCCGTGATACCCAGTTACATAAACGGGTGCCTCACTACTTGATTCCCGGCAACACGCCTTTACCCGCGTCGATCACTCAGACGTTCGGAACCGTTGCGCAGAATCAGAAGCGAGTCCACCTGCACATCGTGGAAAGTGGAACTGAATCCGAAGCCAAGGAATCGTATGTCAAATTGGGAGCCTGTGTTATTGACAACCTTCCGCCCAAACTTCCAGACGGTGCCGAGATTGCCGTTACGATCAGCTACGACGATCAGGCTCGCGTCCAGCTTTCAGCCAAAGACGCAACCAGCGGAAAGAATGCGACAACCGAAATCGTCAGGGAAGAGAACTTGGTTTCGCGACCAGGCGAAGGTCTGGACGACTTCGAGGTCTCTGCGTGGGCCATACCCGACGCCTCGACAACCCGCAGGATCGACCCAACGCCAAAGGCGAGCTTGCCAATGACAGTCAAAAAAAACACTTCAAAGAAGGCTACGGCCCGACCAGCAGCGACCAAAACGACACGAACTCAATCTGATCCGCCGCTGTCAACATCCGTTCCCCCACCACTCGACGATGAAATCCTGGAACTGGACAACTCAAAAGTCTCGAAGCGAAGGAAGGCGGACTCAACAAAAAAAGCAGCTCGCAAAAAACAACCGTCTGGCAAGGCGCCACCTGTTCCACCGTCGCTGGAACAGCACTCACGAAAGACAAAACGTCGTGGCGATAATCTTGACACCGGCGAAGATGAATTCTGGCAGCTTGTAGAATAAACGGTCCAAGCGAACTTTCTACCGCGATTTGTTCGAGATGTCTTTGCGACACCAGGCACCAGCCCAGCGAATGCATTTGACGCCCTGGTAGGCTCTAAATTTGGCATCGGCGATGTTGTCACCTATAGCTGTGACGCCTAGAACTCGGCCGCCGTTGGTGATGAATTGCTCGCCGCGCTTTTTAGTGCCAGCATGAAACACTTGGACGTTATCCAATTTGTCGGCTTCGTGCAGGCCATAAATCGGATGGCCTTTTTTGTACGAACCTGGGTAGCCGTCTGAGGCCATTACAACACACGTTGTTGGACGAGGATCCCAATCGAGAGGTGGGACATTGCCCAATTCTCCGATCGCCGCGGCCATCAAAATTTCAGCGAGGTCAGACTTCAAACGCATTAAGATGGGCTGAGCTTCCGGGTCGCCGAATCGGACGTTGAATTCCAGGACCTTGGGACCTTGGCTGGTAATCATTAATCCTGCATACAGTATGCCGCAAAACGGTCGACCCTCGACGTTCATTGTGTGGATGGTCGGAACCAGAATTTTCTCGATGATGTCGTCCATCGATTCGTTCGTTACCAACGTCGCCGGAGAGCAGGCACCCATACCACCCGTATTCGGCCCTTGATCGCCGTCGTAAGCACACTTGTAATCTTGCGACGTTGCCAATGGAACGATCGTATTTGTCCGTCCGTCAACGATTGCCAGAATGCTGGCCTCTTCACCGTCTAGGAATTCCTCAATGATGACTCGATTTCCGGCATCGCCAAATTCCTGATCAACCATCATCTTATTGATCACTTGTAACGCTTCATCTCTTGTCCCACAAACTGTAACACCTTTGCCGGCAGCCAGACCATCAGCTTTTACGACCAAAGGCTGCTCTTCACGATCCTCAATATATTTCTGGGCGTCTTCGACGTGATTGAAAACGTGAGATTCCGCAGTTGGAACATTCGCCCTTCGCATTAGTTCTTTGGAAAAAACCTTGCTGCCTTCCAATTCGGCCGCTTGGCTCGATGGACCGAAAATTTTTAGATCCGCATTTTCAAACACATCGACGATTCCACCCACCAAAGCAGCTTCCGGGCCAACGACAGTCAAGTCAATTCGTTCGGCCGAAGCAAATTTCCTCAGCCGTTCGATGTCGTTGACGCTGATGTCAACATTCGTCCCCTCGAGTGCCGTTCCGGCATTTCCCGGCGCGCAAAAGATTTGGCTGACTGACGGAGAGCTTGCCAACTTCCAGGTCAGCGCATGTTCACGACCGCCCTGACCGACGACCAACACTTTCATGGCACCGCAGTCCTTAGTACAAAAGGATGTGTTTTTTTGATAACAGACCCTATGACATGAAGTATAGCGACCCCACCAATTCATACGTAGTGATCCTGTTTTCATTTTCCGATCTGTTCTTGATGTATCCGAATCTGAGTTTCTTTCGTCAATCAAGATTGAAATGGGCCGATTTCTGCCTGTATTTTCATCGTTATGCGGCCTATATTCTAATCGTAAAGAAGTCACAGGCGTTCGTTATTTCAGACATGTCACGTGACTTTGAAACTAGGGGTCTTCAACGTGTTTCACAACGTCGCAGTCGTCGGTGCCACTGGTGCAGTCGGCCGGATCATAGTTCAATTACTTGAAGAGCGTGATTTCAGCGCTGACCACTTCAGGTTTTTTGCGTCCGCTCGCAGTGCCAATTCGACGATTTCATTTAAGGGTCAGCAGTACAAGATCGAAGAACTAAAGCACGATGTCTTTCAAGATGTCGATCTGGTCGTCTCCAGCACTCCGGACGACGTCGCAAGCGAGTTCCTTCCCGTTGCGGTGAAATCCGGAGCGACCGTGATTGATGAATCGGGCTATTGGCGGATGAATCCAGACGTAGCTCTGGTTGTCCCTGAAGTCAATCCGGAAGCCGCCTTGAACGCAACAGGAATCATCGCCAGTCCAAACTGTTCAACGACTCAAATGGTCGTCGCTATGAAACCGCTGCACGACGTTTCGCAAATACGCCGCGTCATCGTCAGTACCTACCAGGCGGTCAGCGGCGCAGGACGTCAGGGTATAGCCGATTTGACGGAAGGCACAAAAGCCGATCTGGCCGGAAACGATTACGTCTACCAGGCATTCCAGCATCCAATCGCCTTCAATGCTCTGCCGCAAATCGGCAGCGTCAAGGAAGAGGGCTACACCAGTGAAGAAATGAAAATGGTTTACGAAACGCGAAAAATCTTCAACGACAGTACCATTCAGATTAACGCTACGTGCGTGCGCATTCCCGTAACAAATTGTCATAGCGAAAGCATCACCGTTGAAACTCAGCGACCAATTTCTCCCAAAGAAGCTCGCGAGTTGTTTGAAACGTTTCCAGGAATTGTTGTCATCGATGACACTCCTAACGGCCGATACCCACTGCCATCGGATTGCTCGGGGCGCGACGAGATCTTCATCGGCCGCATCCGCCGCGATTTGTCGCATCCGAACGGACTGAGTTTTTGGTGTGTCAGCGATAATTTACGGAAAGGGGCTGCAACAAATGCGGTTCAAATTGCCGAACTATTGGCCGCTCACCGCTTGGAAAAATCAACAACCAGTTAATCCAAGTAGCGACGTTGCCAAAGATCACTCAAATAGTGGGTGGTGTTGAGTAAATTGAATCAGACACTTTCAATTGACCGACATGAATCTTGTCATGCCTACGGTTCCTAGCTTCCCGAAAACGCGGATCCAGATCGCCGGTATTTCCGTCGAAGATCTAGTACAAGAATTCGGCACGCCGACGTTTGTCTATGATGCCAAGAAGATCATCGAACGCATCAACGACCTACAAGCGTTCGACGTTGTCCGCTATGCCCAGAAAGCAAACTCCAATCTCGCGGTGCTGAATTTGGTGCGCCGGCAGGGAGCGCTTGTCGACACCGTCAGTGCTGGAGAAATTCACCGTGCTCTGAGAGTGGGCTACGAAACCGTGGGAGATCCACCCCCAATTATCTACACGGCTGATATTTTTGACCGTGAATCTTTGAAATTGTGCGTCGAGCGAAACATTCACGTCAATTGTGGCTCGCCAGATATGATCGATCAATTGGGCGAACGGGCGCCAGGCCGCGAGATCACTCTGCGGATCAATCCTGGCTTCGGTCACGGTCACAGCCAAAAAACGAATACGGGCGGCGAGCAATCGAAGCATGGGATTTGGCACGAGCAAGTAAAACAGTGTGTGGCTCGCGCTGAGCAGTGTGGATTGCAGGTCACAGGATTGCATTTACACATCGGCTCCGGAACGGACCTGGTTCATCTGTCGCAGGTTTGCCAAGCAATGGAGCGACTGGGGGACGAAGTTGGCTCGACAATTCGTACCATTAGTGCAGGTGGCGGATTGCCCATTCCGTATCAAGAAGGAGAATCGTACATTGATTTGAGCGTATATTACGAACTTTGGGATGCCGCTCGAAAGCGACTGGAAAATTCGTTCGGCCATCCCGTGCGACTGGAGATTGAACCGGGACGCTACGTCGTCGGAGAAAGCGGTTTTTTGATTACCGAAATTCGCGCCGTCAAACAAATGGGCAGCAATACCTATTATCTAGTCGATGCGGGATTCAACAATCTAGCTCGACCGATCCTTTATGGATCCCATCATCCAATGTCAATCGCTCTGACACCCGCCGACGGCGGGAGTCGCCCGATGCGAAATGTTGTTGTTGGTGGCCCGTTGTGCGAGTCGGGCGACATCTTTACGCAATCTGAAGGAGGTTTCGTCCGCAAACACTCGCTGCCGGAAGCCCGAGTCGGAGAATTCCTGCTGATCGAATGCGTTGGCGCGTACGGATTTGTCATGAGCTCCAACTACAATTCTCAGCCGATGGCCGCTGAGGTTCTGATACACGACGGAAAATCACACTTGGTGCGCCGCCGGCAGACGGCCGACGACATGATACAGGGAGAGTTGCTCGCCCAATTTCGATCAACTGAAGAGAACCTCAAATATTGATCGGTTCCTAGGAGTTTCACTTCAGGATAGTGAGTAATTTGACGCGGCCCAATCTAGGATAGTCAACTGTATTGCGTCTGGCTGACTTGACTTGAACGCTCAGATCTCAGGAATTGATTGCGTACTAACGCCCAGATGGTTTTGGCTATTACAGATCGCGGTGCGGCGTTAAGACGAATCACCAAATTGTTCAACGTTGTCGCGTCCGCTCAATCTGGTCGACCTGTAGCACGTGACGTGTGCGGGTGTAGCGGAGTGGGTTCTTCTTGAATCTTTCGCGAGATTCCGCACTGACGAACAAGAATAATTGATTATCAAAGAAGGCACAAAATTGCGTGCTGCCAGGAACAGCGCAGTCAGAATTCCACATGACGACCGGATCGCAGCCTTGCAGTCTCGGAACGAACTGGGGCGCATCGCCCTCGAATTCTCGCAGCTCGGCAATCGTCGCCATATAATATACGATGCCCTGGTATGTGGCAGCGAGTTGCTTCTTTCCTTTTCTCCATGTCCGCAATTTTGAAAGCGACACCGGGCTGAAGGCATCCAATCCAACCGACAACTTGACTTGATTCGGCCCTTGTAATTGCTTTAATGGAACCGATGCGGATGATGAGTCTTGATCGTTAAGCTTCCGGGTGTTTCCGCCCTGCACAACTGCAACGTCGTGCTCTCTTGGATTCGATTTTTCTGCCGACGAAAACTTGTCGTCCATTGTTACCTTGAACTTTCTTGATTGCGCAAATCTGACTTCGACTCGACCCAACCTAGCCAGGTAACGGCTAGTGTTCTGATATCCCGTTGTACGACTCAAAATACGACCCTCAGGGTCGAGTACCACGTCACTGGGCAGTGACGCAACGCGGAACTTGCGAACCAGTACTGGGTGTCGCTCGCAGTCGATTTTAACGCCGACGAAGCTCGTCTCGAGTTGCTGCAGGATTTTACGTGAATCTAAGACATCTCGTTCCATTCGTCGACAAGGAGCACACCGATTGGCGTAAAAATGAATGACTAACGGCCGCTGAAGCTCTCGAGCTTCAGTCCATGCTTCCGAGAATTCGGTACGCCATAAGGATGGCTGCTTTTTCGTCACACTGGACGCCGGCAGTAGATTCGCCCCATCGAGCACAATCCATACGAAGCTCAAAGCAAAGACAATCCAATCAATTCGCATCGTCATGACCTCAGGCAGACTCGGACAGTGGCAAGGCGATTTATTCGGAAATTCGCATGTCGCCGATCAATCAGACGATCAACACACCTACCACTTCCTATCGGCGATGCGGTCCGCTCCGAATTTCATCGATCGCTTCGTTCCGCACTGGATTGCGAGAAGCCATTCTAGAAGTCACGATCGTAGGGCCGGACGATTTTCTATGACTTACTTAACAGCAACGGTCGGTACAACTTGACCACCGAAGATTCTTAGATCAGGTTCTTGGTTGAATGGAACAACTCAAGCGAGATCGATATCATCAACCGCTTGAAAGAAATGGCCTCATCTTGCAGTCCGTGAAAAGTTTGTTGGACTCAAACGTCTTATGAGACTTCCGTTTTGTGACACCGTCAAATTCGTTTGGCAATTCGGAAAAGACTCGTGCACAATTGGAGCCGTCGCTCCGAGTAGCCGTTTTTTAGCCAAGGCGATTACAAGTCCGATTCGGAATCGTCCCGGCCCGGCCCGCATTTTGGAGGTCGGTCCTGGAACCGGCGCAGTTACGCGGCAAATCGTCCAACTGCTACACCCGGATGACTGGTTCGATCTTGTCGAGATCAATCACGTCTTCGCCAAAATTATCGACCACCGTTTCCAGACAGACCATCATTTTCTCCCGGCGTCCAAACAATCTAAGGTCCACGTCTGTCGACTGCAGGATTTCGAAGCAAACGACAAGTATGACTTTATTATTTCGGGTCTACCGCTTAACAACTTCACTGCGGATCAAGTGAGCGAGATTTTCGAAGCCTATTTGCGACTGCTCGCCCCAGGTGGAGTGCTTTCCTACTTTGAATACATGTTCGTTCGCCCCATGCGAATGTTGGTCTCAGGCCACCAGCATAAAGCCAACCTAAAAGCCCTGGGTAAAATTATAAATATGTACCAAGAACGCTATCGATTTCAGACCAATTGGGTGTTCGTCAACATACCGCCTGCCTGGGTACAGCATCTGCAGAGCGAAACGGTCTCGACTACAACTTCATGCAAATAGCCGTGCCCTACTATGCCGAAACGATCTGTTGGGATTCCGCGTGCCGCTTGGCTCCGTTGATTATTTGCCGCACAATATCCAGGTCCACCTCGCGACTCCAAGCTTCCATTAGTTGCCGGTATATCGGTCCGGGTTGACCATCGGCAATGGGCGTACCGTTGATACGAGTGACGGGCGTTGCGCAGACGGGTGTGGTCGCTGTAAAGGCTTCTTCTGCATTGATCGCGTTGAAGACTTGGAAGTCGCGCTCCTCGAAGGGGATGCCCAATTCCTGTGCCAGTTCCATGACAACCATGCGGCTGATTCCCGGTAGGATGTTATTCAGTGTGGGCGAAACGATCGTTCCTTTTTCGACGATCAGGAAGTTAGCGCCTCCAGTTTCCGTAACGTTGCCGTCCAAGTCCAAAAGTAACGCGCAGGCATTGGGATCGACCAAACGGGCTTCGTGATCTGCCAGATAGTAATGCATCCGACTGCGGTGTTTCATATTTGAATCATAGCACTGCGACGGCACGTGTCGGATGGACGAGGTCACAAGATGCATCCCTGTCTGCATCTTGTCGGCCCATAATTCGAAGGGTATTCGAAACGTGTGGGCACATACAGTTGGACCGATTCGCACGGCATGACCGCTGCTTCCCGCATACGTCGGGTATTCGCCCGGTGTGATGAAGTAGATCAGCCCCAACTCATCCTCGCGATCAATCAGCTGGCTGTTGTGCCCAACCAATTCCCGACCGACGTCCGCCAAACCATCCATCGACATGCCAATTTCGAAGTGGACGTACTTCAACGATCGAGTCAACCGCTCCAGATGATCATCCAGACGAAACAGCTCATGATGGAATGTGCGCAAAAAATCGGTGACGGTGGCACCTAACACAATCCCCGCGTCATAGATTTTCAAATGAGCCTCGGACGCAGGGACTATCTGACCGTTCAAGAATACAACTGGTTCGGACATGTTATTCTCTGGCTGACAGAACGCTCATATGACACGTTCAATGCAACCGGTATCGTATTTCTGCTGAACCAGGCGGGCAAATGACCTGAATATCGATTCAAGGCGCAATTTCAATGTGAACCAAAGTAATGAACAACCGTCACCGAGAGAAATTCTCCTGTAAGCTGCGGAGCATCGCCTGTTCCAAATCAAGGTCTCGTCCCAGAGCGATCCACCCTGAAGGCGCTGATTGGCCGACGACGAGATTCAGATCTCGTTCCAATGGTTTGCTTTCTTGAAAGGTTGCCCCGCCTGGCGACTTAGCAGCCAAACCAGCTAAATCTTCCAGTTCCTTAAATACTTGCACGCCCACCAGGTAACCACCGTTAACTGACGTCAGGTTCACAAACGCGCGGCGGCGAATGGACTGCAATGAACTTTCCAGCCGGTTGTGCATGCTGGCGGAATCGCGATGCCAAGGTTCCAGCAAACCAGCCCCAACTTTGTACTCGGTTTCGATCGCACCATCCAATTTGTTCTCATGCGCAATGGGAAACTGATAGGTGTGGATCATCTCCACCGTGCCCTCCCAAACCGCCTCGCCATTGTTCGCAGGCACAAGTACGGGATTCGACATCGTGTGTTGCCGGCTCGGCGCCACGCAACCGGATGTCGTGCCAAACAAGCATACGACTATTGCAATCCAAAGTAGTAAAATTATGTTTATTTGAAAGACCTTTCGTCCACATGCAAACATTTGCGTCGGCATATAATCGAGCCGTGTTGGACTAATGGTACTTAAGGACTATTTTTTCAGCCTGTCATGACCAAGTACTGAGTAGCGTAGGACCGAATGCCGCAATCGAATGTTCGTAGTGTGGCATGAGTTGGCAATTGCCTCAAGGCCATTCCAGGAAGGCCTTTCGAAGTTTAGTCGGTCGGCTCTTGACCTTGACGACAACCTCGCGAACAGTATCTTCCTGACTGGCAACGACACTGAACCCGCGCGAACGTTTTTAGCGTATCAATCGAGTACGATCAATGATGATTCCAGTCTAAACGCGATCGCCTGAATATCGGATCGCACACGAGCCACATCAACTACATTAGATGTCCGAGAACCAATGTCGCGAACTGACCAACTTTATAATGAACTGATTGTCCATTTGAAGAACACGGCCTTGTTAGACTCGTGTGCCAGTGTGCTGGCTTGGGACGAACAAACGTACCTTCCGCCCGGCGGGGCTGAACATCGGGCCGACCAGTTGGGACTTGTGGCCGGACTAACTCACGAACGAGCTACCTCGCCGCGAATCGGTGAACTGTTGTCAGATTTGGAAAATAACAAAGAACTGGGCGCAGCCGATTCGCCGCAGGCAGTCAACGTACGCGAAGCTCGCCGTAGTTACGACCGCAGTACAAAATTGCCTCGCAAATTGGTCGAGGAACTTTCGCGAACAGCGACGCTTTCGCAGCAAGCCTGGATTGAAGCCAGAAGGCAGGCGGACTTTCAGCAGTTTCTTCCCTGGCTGGAAAAGACCGTCGCCCTGAAACGAGAAGAAGCCGAGGCGATCGGATACGGCACAGGAGTTCCGTACGATGCACTGCTGGACGATTACGAACCCGGAGCAACGGCTGCGCAAATCGATGCGATTTTCTCACCGTTCCGCAAAGAACTGTTAAAACTAGTGGCCGCTGTTGTTGACAGCGGCAAGCAACCAGACATCTCGATCCTGACGCGTCGCTACCCAATTGATGTACAACAAAAATTCAGCACGGATGCAGCCAGGTGCATCGGATTCGACTTCAACAAAGGCCGTCTGGACGAAACCGCTCACCCATTCTGCAGTAGCTTCGGTCCCGGTGACTGCCGTCTGACCACACGATACGACGAACGCTATTTTCCTGGCGCGTTTTTCGGCATCCTACACGAAGCCGGTCACGGACTCTACGAACAGGGGTTAAATGCCGACACCTTTGGAACGCCGATGGGAGAATCAATCTCGCTAGGCATTCACGAGTCGCAGTCACGCATGTGGGAAAACCTTGTCGGACGCAGCAAGGCATTCTGGGACTATCTTTATGGACCGGCTCAACAGGCGTTTCCCGAGGCACTGGCAGACGTTCCCATTGAGGAGTTTTATAGCGCGATTAACGCTGTTCGACCGTCGTTCATCCGTGTCGAGGCGGACGAGGTGACCTACAACCTGCACATCATGCTGAGGTTTGAGTTAGAACAGCCGTTGTTGACCGGAGACTTGAAATCCGCAGACATGCCCGCGGTCTGGAACGAAACGTTCACTCGCTACCTGGGTATCACTCCACCCGATGACGCTCAGGGGTGTTTACAGGACATTCATTGGAGTGGCGGAATGATCGGATACTTTCCGACTTACGCCTTGGGAAACATGTACGCCGCTCAGTTTTTCGAAACGGCACGCCAGGCACTGGGCGACTTAAATGACCAATTCGCTAATGGGAAATTTCAGTCACTCAAAGAATGGCTCAACCAGAATATTCACCACCGAGGCAAACAGTATCGATCCCACCGGTTGGTCGAATTCGTCACTGGCCAGCCACTGTCGCACGAGCCGCTGATGAAGCAGTTACACGAAAAATTCGACGAGTTATACGAGTTGTGAAGTGCGGCTAATCGACTCTACAAGAGTCGCAATATCAAGACTAACTTGCAACATCATCCGATCAACTACGGATCGTGATTCACGTTGTTCACTTCAGATCGAGTCGTCTGAAAATCGTCGGCCGAAGACTGCCTGTTGAAACTCTCCTGCGAGTCGGAGTACGTTGCCTGAATCCGCTGGTCCCGAAACACAAAATGACGGCAAAGCAGATAGTTGAAGATGGTCCCCGCGGCAACTCCGACTACGGCGGCCGCTAGTTTGTGGCAAATAAAAAATGGCTGAAAATTACAGAGTGTGACGCTGGTCGACCAGTTCACAATCGCTCCCATCAGGCAACTGCCAAAATAACCCAAGTATTGCCGCAACAATGTATCGTGGCGCACGTAAGAGAAGGTCAGTAGACGATTTAATGTGAAGTTCCAAGACATGGCCATCCAGATGGCCAATCCGCGTGCAAATGCGACTTCGATCGAAAACATAACCATAAATAGCGTGAAACATAATAAGTCCACTACCACACCGGAGCCGCCAATCATGACGAACTGAAAGAAATATGCCCAGTTGCGACACTGGAAATCGAACAGTCGCTTCAGATGCAACAGATAATTGATTTGTTCCCGAACAGAAAATTTACTTCGGCCGTGCAGTCGATCAGCAAAGTGAATCGGCACTTCGACAACGTTACTGCAGCCACTCTTAACAACCAATTCCAGACCAATCTTGTATCCGATCGGATCGAGCGTTTTTTGCGTCGATTGAAACAGACTGCGCCGCAGCGCAAAGAAACCGGCCATGGGATCCTTCGCTGATGTCAGCGGTCGAGCAAGCCATGTGGCTGCTCGCGAATTCAGCCAGCGC
>Ga0310123_10001340_pt1 | contig 20550 bp, 17 predicted proteins | sample CB6_AW_1057_MG_FD_203505 | JGI IMG/M metagenome (GOLD analysis project Ga0310123, IMG submission 203505) | Marine microbial communities from Western Arctic Ocean, Canada - CB6_AW_1057 | ecosystem: Environmental > Aquatic > Marine > Oceanic | place: Canada: Western Arctic Ocean | collected... | reverse complement strand
CACCAGGTCCAGCTCAAGCCTCGAAGAACTCCCGCGGGTTACGCTCACACTGACAATCTCGCCGGCATCCAGGCGAAGCAGCAGGTTGAGCTGTCGGCCCGATTCGTGGCCTCGAGTCACAAGCGAACCGGCGTCGGATCCGATCAGCCGACCGCAGAGCCCCAGCAACACCGAAGCGGCCGCTGTCAGGTCGGCACTCGGATCGGGCAATTGCAGCAGAGACCGAACCGAGACCACCGTACCGATCTTCCCGGTTGCCACGGCCTGGCCGAGCGTCTCTTCGAGTGTCGCGATCGTACTCATTGTCTTGCAGCCCGTTGAATGTCTCGAAAAGCCGGGGTCAGACGCCGCCCGTGGCGGGGCCTGACCCCTTAATTCCCACCACAATGGCTTGCGGGATGGGTTCAGGCCCCCCGCAAAGGCGGGGCGTCTGACCCCGGCACTTGGCGTTCTTCAACAAGCTACCAAGCCTACTCATGGTCGGCCTCTCGTGAGGCGAGGTATTCGGTCAACGCTTCGTTCCAGTCAGGAGGCGAGTAGCCGGTGTCTCGAATCAACCGGCCGCAGTCGAGCACACTGTACCCCGGCCGTGCCGCCGGGGCACCAAACTCAGACGTCGTGATCGCCTCGACCTCGACATCCCGTCCCGAACGCTCGAAGATCTCCCGAGCAAACTCGCACCACGTCGTGCTGCCGCCACAGGTCGCGTGGTACAGACCCCTGCAGCCGGATTGGATCAACGAGTCGATCGCGGCGGCCAGCACGCTCGCCGATGTCGGAGTACACCTCTGGTCGTCGACCACCCGGATCGGTCCCCCGGCAGATCCCAGCCGCAACATCGTCTCGACGAAGTTGCCACCACCGGCCCGCCGCAAGGCGGCGTGGCCATAAAGCCCACATGTGCGAACGACCAGGTGGTCGGGGCAGCCGCTGCGGACAAAGAGCTCTCCGCCCAGCTTGCTCAAGGCGTAGGCCCCCAACGGGCCGGTCTCGTCGGACTCGACATAAGGCTCGAGCCGCGACGTGTCCGAACCAAAGACAAAATCGGTACTGACGTGGACCAGGCGGATGCCTCGCGAGGCACAGTAGCGAGCCACGTGACGAGGTCCCTGGGCATTGATCGACATCGCCACCCTCGGCTCACTCTCGGCTCGATCCACCTCGTTGTAAGCCGACGCGTTGACCACCACGTCCGGGCCGATCGACTCGAGGATCGCGTCGAGAGTCACCTCGATCGTCGACGGATCCGAGAGGTCCAGTTGGTCACGAGTCAGCCCGACGGCCGCCTCGCCCCACAACGCCAGCAACTCGCTGCCCAGCTGACCGGTGGCTCCGAGAACAGCAATTACCATCAGTCGCTCTCGCCGAGATCCAAGTCGGGCCGGGGCGGGGACTCATCGGAGGTCTCGTCGCGGCTTGAGTCCTGCTCGAGATCCATGAAGAAGTGCGATTGCCTGGCCACCTCGCGGAAGCCGATCGACGTGTACAGATGGTGTCCGACGTCGTTCTGGGCCAGGGTCTCGATCTTGGCAAGAGTCAGTCCCGCTTCGCGAAACCTCTTGAGCGCCAACTCGATCAGCTTCCGACCCAGTCCGCGGCCCCGCCACTCTGGAACAAATGCCAGGTTCGGGATGTAGCCGATTCCCGCCTCGGTGTCCTGCCAGGAGGTGATGTAGCCGACCACTTCGCCCTGGTCCGATTCGACCACCAGGATCCCGTCGACCTCGCGGGCCACGTCGGCGTCGATGTGTCGAGCCTTTCGCCACTTCCAGTCGTGGCCGTTGATCGGACCAAACAGCAATTCGGCCGCCTCGTCGATCGACACCCCGCTGAATGCCTCGACAGTGATCCGCTTCACCACCTCCAGGTCGCCCGACTCGAACGGTCGCGTGGTGAAGGAGTGATTTTCGGGTGACGACATCGGTTGATCTCGTGAACGCGTCGACTTCTCACCCCGACTGCAGCCGGGATCTTCATCATAGGCCGCGCGACACTTGGTTGCACCGATGCCCGAGCCGGTCGTATTCTCCGGGTCATGCTCACTGCCGAAGAATTCGCAGAGACGAAGTTCGAGCTGCCCGAAGGAGGGCGGTGGTGCGAACTGGTTGCGGGCGAGGTGCGGCAATTCGAAGCCCCCGACGACACCCACAGCACCGTGGTGCTGAACCTCACCAAGGCACTCGGAGAACACCTGCACGCCGGCGAACCGACCGACCAGGGAGCGTATGCCTGCTACGAACTGGGGCTGGTGACCTGTCGAGATCCTGACACGGTGAGATGTCCGCCGGTGTCGGTGTTTGTGGGAGGAGGTGCATTTGAGGAGATGGACCGCGAGGTGACCGAGTCGCGGCCGGGACTGGTGATCGAGCTGGGCACCAGCAGCCAGCGACGGGTCCGGATGGCCGAGCGGATCCACGAATGGCACTCGTGGGGAGTGCCCTGCGTCTGGATCGTCAACTCGCTCGACAAGTCTGTGCACGTGGCCGTAGCGGGGCAGGTGCCCGCAGTTCACAGCACCTCCGAGTTGATCTCGGGAGTTCCCGTGCTGCCGGGCCTGGAGTTCCGGGTGCGAGACCTGTTCGTCGAGCCCGAGTGGTGGACGCGGCCCGACCGCACCCCCTCCAGCGACTAGCCCCCCGCACGCCGGCTAGACCCACAACTCGACACGCTCTCGCAGGCTCTCGGGCAGCCGCTTCTGCACCTCGCGACGGACCTGATTCTCCTGGTACCGAGTGCTGAAGTGAGCCAGGATGATCAACTCGTTCTCGAACCGTTCGGCCCGCTCGATGATGTCGTCCAGATGGGTGTGCCCGAACTTGTGGATCTTCTCCTTGCGGTGATCGGGGCGGTAGAACGTCATCTCGGTGATCAGCACCCGCGACTGGTAGACCGGTTCGTAGTTGTCCAGCCCACCCGGAGCCGTATCTCCGCAGTAGCAGACCAGGGGCACCCGCACCTCGCGGGTCACATCCTCACCACCCAATCGCCTGCGCCGGATCTCGTCCTCGGCAGTCCCCACCAGCTCGTCCTTCAGCTTCCAGCGACGGTCCCAGACGACGTACCCGACCGAGGGCACGGTGTGCACGGTGTCGAAGACCGTCACGACCCGCTCGCGAGACAACTCGAATTCGTCTCCGGGGGCAGCCGGCACCAGGTTGCAGATCATGCGGCCGCGGTCCAGCTGACGCCAGGCGTTGAGCATCTTCCAGACCTGGTCGTGGATCGCCGCGGGCACATAGACCGTGGGGGGCTCCATCTTCATCATCCGTCGCCGGGCGACGAAGACCGGCAGAGCGGCCATGTGGTCGAGATGGCCGTGGGAAATGAAGAAGGTGTTGGTGCCCATGAACGACCACGGGCTGCCTCCCATGTCGAAGCCCAGCTTCAACTCGGGGATCCGCCAGTACGACTGCACGGCCGCACGCGAATACCCCTCGATGGTCAGGCCGCGGTGCACGTGAGTGCGGAGTGGGAGGTTGTCGATCATCGTGATCAGTCGAGCGAGACCGCTCGCCCCCGCGCAATGCTCTCGGCCTCCGCAAAACACACCGCCAGGGCGCCCAGTGCGAGTTCACTCGAGATGACTCGAGGCGACTCGCCGGCGACAACACCGTCGACGGCCGCCTGCAACTCGTCGGTGAACGCACTGTACCACTCGCCCCCACCAGGCAACTCCGGCTGGCTCACACTCCCGTCCTCGCTCACCAGGCTCAACGGCCGACTCGCAACCCACTCGCCCCCGTACGTCCCCGCCGAATACTCGACAGTCGCACGCTCGAAGTAGACCTCGAAGCCGTGAGCAAACGCGAGACCGGCGGCGGCGATGCCGCCACTGACACAACTGACCGCCGGACCCGGTGAACCGTCGGAAGACTCGTAGATGTACTGCGAGTGCACGTGGTTGACCAGGCCCTCCTGCAACAGGCCCAGGGACATTACGCCGGTGGGAACCCCGCACAACAGGCCAATGTAGTGGTTGTCGTGGATGTGCAGATCGATGCCCCAACCGCCGAGGTTGCGGAAGTCCGACATGTCGTCAGACCAGTCGGGAGGAGTGATCACGCGACGGAAATGAGCCGCCAGCAGCGGGCCGTGAACTCCCGACTCGGACAAGCCGCGGACGTAGGCGAACTCGGGGAAAAACGGCAGCACCTGGGCCACCATCAGCAGCCGGCCAGCCTCCGAAGACGCCTCGACCATGCGACGGGCGGACTCCAGGTCCACCGCGATCGGCTTCTCCACCAGCACGTGCTTCCCCGACGCCAGAGCCTCGAGCGTCACCCGCTCGTGCTGGTCCGTCGGCAAACAAATGTCCACCAGGTCGATGTCCGGGTCGGCCAGCAAGTCGTGGTAATCGGAGTAGGCGGTGACGTCCCCGAGATCCATCAGGGTGCCGGGAGGACCGAAGTTGCCCTGGATCGATGTCCAGTCGCCAGATCGCTTGGCCGGATTCCGTGTCGCGAACGCCGTGATCTGGCCCCCGGTGATGCGAGGCCCCTCGATGCCGCGACGACCCGAATCGTCCGGATCGGTCATCCGCATCGCACCCTCGAAATGGGTCATCCCCATGAAACCCAAACCGATGATCCCAATCCTCACCATCGCTCTCTCGCTCCTCGACTCAACCAATGACTCCGAGAAAACCGGCCGGTTCCGGTCATGACGCCCCCCGAGGATTCCATGGACCCGACTCGGCCTCGACGCCGATGCCTTCTAGACGCACCCAGGCTCTTTCAGGCTCTTTCAGGCCTTTTCAGAAAAACCCAGCATCCTGACCCCCCGCTCCAACGTCAACCCGTCGCCAACTCCTCACGCTCACCCCTTTGCTCCCAGGCACACCAGCCCGGCCACCACTATTTCAGCCCCCAGCCCCTGATTGGGCTAGGCGCGGCGCAGTGGCCTGTTATCTTTATGACAACACCATCGAATTGACGACACCTGTTCGTCACTCGAGGGGCCGCCGGTTGTCGCCTTCAATGGTGGCATGACTGCTGCTGGAACAGGCAGTTCGGCCCGGTGTGGAGCGGGCTTCGAGCTCGAATGACGGACCGCGAAGAAAAGGAGTGACGCGATGCTCGTGCTATCAAGGAAGCCAGGTGAGCGAGTTCTGATCGGTGAGAACGTCAGTGTGACGATCGTACGGATCGGCCCCAATTCGGTTCGACTGGGAATCGACGCGCCTCGCGAGTTGAACATTGTCCGTGAGGAGCTGCTGATCGAGGTACCGGTCGAGACTGCGGAAGTGGAGCCGGCCGAGTTGACCAACGTCTGAAGTGCTTTGACGTTCGGGACATTCGTGAGGCCTGGGGTCTGTGCCCCACCCCTCTCCCTGTTGTGACGCTGTGTCGACCGACGTAGAATCTGTGTGGAAGTCCCTCGGGCGGCTCGTTGCGGACGACACCCACGATCTGCGGAGACCGACACGATGCTCAACATCACAGGCCAGGGCACCGCTCACACCTGCGACGGCGTCTCGCGTCGCGACTTCCTGCAGGTCGGCACCCTGGGCGCGGCGGGGATCACCTTGTCGGAGCTCGAGCAGGCTCGTGCCGAGGGGAAGACTCGTCCGGAGGGCGACCGCCGGTCGGTGATCATGATCTTCAACCTGGGCGCACCCAGCCAGTTCGAGACATTTGATCCCAAGCCCGAATCACCCGCCGAGATCCGGGGCCCGTTCAAGCCGATCCCGGTGGCCGGCGGCGGGTTTTCGATCTGCGAGATTCTGCCGGGTCACGCCAAGCACGGCGACAAGTTCTCGATCGTCCGCAGCTGCTACCACACCGCCGCGGCGGTTCACGACACCGGTCACCAGATGATGCAGACCGGCCGCCTGTTCACCGGCGGAGTCAACACGCCTCACGCCGGCTGCGTCGCCGCCTACCTGCAGGGCCGCCGCAGTGACCTGCCTTCCCACGTGGTACTCCCCGAACCGATGGGATCCACCGGCGGCAACCTGCCTCACGGCCAGGACGCCGGGTTCCTCGGAAAAGCCCACGACCCCTTTGTGCTGATGGCCGACCCCTCGAAAAAGAACTTTCGGGTCCCGGACCTGTTGCCGCCAAAATCGATCGGCGAGGCGCGGCTGGACCGACGCCGCAAGCTGCGGCAGATCGTCGACAGCACGGTCAAGGATTTCGAGGCGAGCGAGAATGCCAAGCTGCTCGACAGCAGCTTCAAGGCCGCCTTCCGGATCATCACGTCCGAAAAAGCTCGCGCCGCCTTTGATCTCTCCAAGGAACCCAAGAAAGTCCGAGACCGCTACGGCATGACCCGGTTCGGGCAGTGCTGCCTGATGGCCCGACGGCTGGTCGAAGCCGGGGTCCGCTGTGTCACGGTCAACACCTTCCTGACCGTGTTCAACGAGATCACCTGGGACATCCACGGCACCAAGCCGTTCACCTCGATCGAAGGCATGCGGGACATCGTGGCGCCGATGTACGACCAGGCCTACAGCGCACTGCTGGAAGACCTGACCCAGAGAGGCCTGCTCGAGGACACCCTCGTCTGCAACCTCTCGGAATTCGGCCGCACACCTCGAGTCAACCCCGCCGGAGGCCGCGACCATTGGCCTCAGTGCTGGAGCGTCTACTTTGCCGGCGGAGGTGTGCAGGGCGGCCGGGTGGTGGGCAAGAGTGACCCGATCGGAGCGTACCCGGCCGAGAATCCCGTCGGACCGGGAAACGTGGTGGCCACAATCTACAAGAGCCTCGGTTACGAACTCGAAACCGAACTCCCAGGACCCTCAGGACGACCCTTCCCCCTGGTCGACCAGGGGACCGAGGCGATCCACGAGCTGTTCTAGAACGGGCCCGTCACCATGAGCAGCACCCACCTCAACCACCCCGGATCACTCCGCTCGCTCGTAACACTCCTGGCCGTCGTCTCGGCACTCGTCTCAACCCACGCCACCGCCGCCGACCAGCCCGACAACCAGCCCGACAAGAAAACTGCCGTCGGCAAGCTGGTCATCCTGCCCGGTGAGTTCACTCTGCAGGGGTCCGAGTCGTTTCAGAGGCTGCTGCCCGGCCTGGTGCGAAACGGCCGCTTCACCGGCACACCCACCGGCAAGCTCGAGTGGTCTTCGTCGAACCCCAGGGTCGTCACGATCAGCGACCAGACGGCTCGTCCGGCCGGTAACGGCCAGGCCACGATCACCGTCCGCCACAAGACACTCTCGGCCACCGCACAGGTCACCGTCAGCCACTTCGCCAAGCAGGTGGCGTGGGACTTTCGGATCCACGTCCAATCGGTCCTGACCAAGTCGGGCTGCAACGGGGGAGCCTGCCACGGAGCCCTGGCCGGCAAGAACGGCTTCAAGCTCTCGCTCCGCGGCTACGACCCGATTGCCGACGTCCGCACCATCACCCGGCAGAACCGCGGCCGCCGGGTGATCCCCAACGACCCGGGCCGCAGCCTGCTGCTGACCAAGCCGACCGGAGCCGTGCCTCACAAGGGGGGTGTGAGGTTCGAGGAGGGGTCGAGGGAGTACCGGGTGGTGTCGGAGTGGATTGCCGCGGGGCACCCGGCACCCAGCGACGACGGACCCCGCATCTCTCGACTCGAAATCCTCCCCCATGACGCCATACTGCAACCCGGCTCGAGTCAACAGCTCGTGGTACGCGCCCACTTCAGCGACGGTCACAGCGAGGACGTCACCCGCTGGGCCAAGTTCACCTCCAACAACACCACCGTCGCCGACGTCGACGACACCGGCGCAACCTTGCCCGATGGGCAGGCCGGACAGATTGGCAGGGTGTCGGTGACCGGCCACGGCGAAACGGCCATCGTCGCTTGGTACCTCAGCAGAAACGTCGTGGCATCGCTCAGTGTCCCGTACGCCAACACGCTGACCGGCGACACCTTCGACAAGGCACCTCGCAGCAACTTCATCGACGACCTCGTCCTCGACAAGCTCAAGGGACTCAGCCTGCCCCCCTCGCCACAGACCGGCGATGCCGAGTTCCTGAGGCGAGCCACCCTCGATTCGCTCGGCGTCCTGCCAACCCCCGAAGAAGCTCGAGCCTTCCTCGACGACACCGCCACCGACCGGCGGGCGCGGCTGATCGAGAGGCTGCTGGCTCGACCCGAGTACGTCGACTACTGGACCCACAAGTGGTCCGACCTGCTGCTGGTCAGCAGCTCGACACTCAAACCCCCCTCGATGAAGTCGTACTCGAAGTGGATCCGGGACCACGTGTCGGACAACACGCCCTGGAACGAGTTCGCTCGTGACCTCGTCACCGCCCGTGGGACCACTCACACCAACGGAGCCGCCAACTTCTTCGTGCTGCACCGTGACCCGGCCGACATGGCCGAGACGGTCTCGATGGCGTTCCTGGGAATGTCGATCCAGTGTGCAAAATGTCACGACCATCCGCTGGAGAAGTGGACCAACGACGAGTTCTACGGCATGGCCAACCTCTTCTCCCGTGTTCGCTTCAAGACCGCCCCCGAAGGAGGCGATGGCAACCAGTCGATCTTCACGACCACCTCCGGAGAACTGATCCAGCCGCGGACCGGCAAGCCGCAACTCCCCAAGCCTCTCGACGGACAGACCATCCCCTTCGAAGCACTCGGCGACCGACGCAATCACCTCGCCAATTGGCTCGTCTCACCACAAAACCCCTACTTCACCCGAGCCATCGTCAACCGGGTCTGGGCCAACTACCTGGGGACCGGCATCGTCGAAAAAGTCGACGACCTCAGGCTGACCAACCCGCCCAGCAACGAGCTGCTGCTGAGCAGGCTCAGCGGGTTCCTCGTAAAGAACCGCTATGACCTCAAGTCCCTGATCCGCCTGATCATGAACTCGCAGACCTACCAGAGGACGTCTCGGATCACGCCGGGGAACGAGGAAGACCGCAGGTTTTATGCCCGCTACTATCCTCGCCGCCTGAAGGCCGAGGTGCTGCTCGATGCGATCTCGGCGGCCACCGGACAACCCACCGCATTCAAGGGCTACCCCGCAGGCACCCGCTCGCTGCAATTGCCCGACAGCAACATCGCCTCCAGGTTCCTCAGCACCTTCGGGCGACCCGAGAGGGTGATCACCTGCGAGTGCGAACGGTCGGACGAGCCGAGCATGGTGCAGGTGCTGCACATCGTCAACGGCAATACGCTCAACGATAAACTCCAGTCGAAAACCAATCGCATCGGCCGCTGGCTCGCCTCGGGCATGCCCGACTACCGGATCGTCGAGTCGATCTACCTGGCGTCGCTGTCGAGGTATCCGACCAACCGCGAGATGTCCGAGACGCTGAAGATCTTTGCCGGGACCCCGCCTGAGCAGAAGCGCGAGTTGGTCGAGGACGTGTTGTGGAGCGTGATCAGTACCAGGGAATTTCTGTTCAACCACTAGACACCCGGTCAGCCGGTCGAGACTCACTGATGACCCCCACACCGCAGCCACCGCAGCCACCGCAGCCACGACTCGTCGCCGTCGGCCTGTTGGCCGTCGTACTCGTGGCCGGTCCGTCTTCGGCGAGGTCGGCCGACCCCGCGATCGCCGCCCGCACGATTCTCAAGAAGTACTGCATCGGTTGTCACAACACGAAGGACGCCAAGGGCGGACTGGTCCTGGCGACTCATGCGGGGGTGATGAAGGGTGGTGAGAACGGACAGGCGCTGGTCCCGGGAAAAGCCGCGGCCAGCCTGCTGGTGAGACTGATCGAGCGTCGCGAAGAGCCCTTCATGCCCCCCAAGGGCAGACGCAGCCCTCAACGCTCCGAGATCGCGGTCCTGAAGGCCTGGATCGCCGCCGGCGCCAAGCCGTTCCCACCGCTGGTGGGTCCGATATCGTTGACGGTGCCCCGAGTGAAGACTCGCGGCCCGGTCCGTCAGCCGGTCAACGCCCTGGTCGTGGCTCCCGATGGCAGCTGGTACGCCGCCGCTCGGACCGGTCGAGTCGACCTGGTCTCATTGCCACCGAAGCCCGGGTCCAAGCCGCTGGCGACCCTGGCAGGACTCCCCGGTCAGGTCAGCGACCTGGCACTCTCTGCCGATGGCCGCCACCTGGTCACCGCCGCCGGCGAAGCGGGGCTGTTCGGTGAAGCGAGGGTTTACGCGATCGCACAGAACGTCGCCGAGGCCAAGCCCGAACAGGTGGCTCGGCTGCTGCGGACCATCCGAGGCCACTCCGACAGCCTCAACAGCGTGGCACTCTCGGCCGACGGCACCCTGCTGGCCACCGCATCGTATGACCGCACGATCGTTGTCTGGGAGACGTCCAGCGGCAAGCGGCGAGTGCAGATGACCGGCCACAACGGACCGGTCTTCGACGTGGCGTTTGACCCCAGGAGCCGTTTTCTTGCCTCCGCCAGCGGCGACCGCACCGTCAAGCTCTGGAACCTCAAGACCGGCAAGCGACTCGATACCTTCAACGAACCGACCAAGGGCCAGAACACCGTGGCGGTGTCCCCCGACGGCCGCTTCGTTGTCGCCGGTGGCATCGACAACCGCATCCGGGCCTGGGAGATCACCGGGGATGGCCGCGAGGGCACCAACCCGATCCGCTACTCCCGGTTCGCTCACCAGGCACCTCTCCTGGACCTGGTCTTCTCAGCCGACGGGCAGCGGCTGGTCAGTGCCAGCGAGGACCATTCGATCAAGGTCTGGACGACGACGGACTTTGGCCAGGCTCGGCACTTCCCCGATCAGCCCGACTGGCCCGCCACTCTCGCGATGACCCGCGACGGCCGCAGCCTGCTGGTGGGTCGGCTCGACGGCAGTACCTCGGTCCTGTCACTGGCCGACACCCAGGCCCAAGCCGCTCGACCGGTCCCGCTCACCGGTGTCCCGGTGCCTCGTCCTCGAGACGGGAAACCGGTTGAGAAACTCGCCGAAACGGCCGAGAGCGAACCGAACAACATTCCCGGGCAGGCCACCGCCGTTTCGGCACCCGGCATCGCCACCGGTGTCCTGGCCGGCGGACCCGCCACCGACGCCGATCTCTTTCGCTTCTCGAGCCGCAAGCACGAGAACTGGGTGATCGAGACCCGTGCCCGCCGCGACAAGTCGCCGGCGGATACCCGCATCGAGGTGCTTGATGCCGATGGCCGACCGGTGATCCGGCTGCTGTTGCGGGCCGTAAGAGATTCGGCGATCACCTTCCGACCGATCGACTCACGCAGCAACCAGGCCCGGCTCGAGAACTGGGAAGAAATGGGACTCAACCAGTTCGTCTACATGGGTGGCGAGGTGGTCAAGAACTACCGCATGCCGCAGGGCCCCGATTCGGGGATGCAGTTCTACACCATCAACGGCCAACGGCACTGCTACTTCGACACCAGCGCCACCGCCCACGCGCTCGACTCCAGGGTCTACGTCGTCGAACCCCACAGGCCCGGCAGCCGCCTGCCGGACAACGGATTGCCGATCTTTCCGCTGTACTTCGCCAACGACGACGACGGACGACGCAAGCTGGGTAGCGACTCGCGAGTCACCTTCATGGCACCCGACGACGGAGACTACCTGGTGAGGGTGACCGACGTGAGGGGCTTCGGGGGCGACGGGTACAAGTACAAGCTGACCATCCGCCAGCCCAGGCCAGGGTTCACCGCCAGCGTCGGAGGCCGCGATGCCACGATCCCCGAGGGCAGTGGCCAGAGATTCACCGTCAACGTGGATCGGATCGACGGGTTCACCGGGCCGGTCAAGGTGGTGATCGAGAACCTCCCCGAAGGTTTTTCGGCCACGTCTCCGGTCGTCGTCGAAGCCGGACACCTCTCGGCTCAGGGCGTCTTCAATGTCGCCCAGGGAACCAAGCCGCCTGCGAAGGAGGCGTGGGAGAAGGTCCAGGTGGTGGCCAAGGCCGACGTACTGGGCAAGCCGATCCGCCAGCCGATCGGGAACCTCGGCACGCTGAAAATCGGCAAGGCTCCCAAGGCCGTCGTCTCGCTGCTGCTGGATACCGGAGACCAGGCCGGAGACCAGGCCGGAGACCAGGCCGGAAAACAGGCCGGAAAACAGGCCGGTGGCAAGGCCGAGGATGCGGTGCTGGAGATTGCACCGGGTGAGACGATCACGGCGATGCTGCGCGTGCAGCGCAACGGTTACGACGGCGACCTGAGGTTCGATATCGAGAACCTGCCGCACGGCATCATCGTCGACAACATCGGGCTCTCGGGAATCCTGGTTCGAGCCAAGGAGACCCAGCGGCAGATCTTCATCACTGCCGCCGACTGGGTCCCCCAGACGCAGCGTCTGATCCACGCCGTCTCGCGTCAGGAGGGCCGCCAGGCCTCTCGGCCGCTCCGCTTCGCCGTTCGCATCTCCGGGCCGGCCGACCCGAAGGCCAAGAGCAAGTAATGCGACGGCGGCTGGTCTTTCACGGGCGTGTCCAGGGTGTCGGGTTTCGTTACACCACCCGCTCGATCGCACGCCGACACCCGGTCACCGGGTGGGTCAAGAACCTGCCCTCGGGCACGGTCGAGCTGCTGGTCGAGGCCGAAGCGGACCAGGTGGCCGGGTTCCTCGACGAGCTGGCGAAAAAATTCGACGGCCACATCAGTTCCACCGACGAGCTTCCACCCGGCGACGAACCGCTCTCGGACTTCTCGATCCGATACTGACGCCTTCGCTGGCACCGATCGCGATCGGTTGTACCGATCGAGCCGATCATGCCGATCTCACCTTTCTCGCCTGATGCCGACTGGCAGGAACCGGGCTCGATCATCTTTCCTTGGGTCGGTGCGAGACCTAGAGTAGTCCAGAGTCACAAGGATGCGGTCGTCTCAGCCACAACAGGACCAACGGATCGGACCGCCGATTCGTACAGAGGTCCGGTGGGATCGGCCGATTCCGCTTCAGCCGCATGTGTACCTGTGTGAAGGGTCAGCCGACGAGACCACCGTGATGGGCCATATCCTTTCATTCACATCTCTGCTCGCCCAGGGTGCACCGCCCGTGGCCGCCCCTCCGCCGCAGGCGATGATGGCGACCAATTACGAGTGGGGCCTGGTGCTGGGCGTTGCGTTCGTGCTGCTGGGAATATTGCTCTCGGTCAGCTACTTCACCCGCACCGGCATCATCGCTCGCTCGACCACGATGGAAGCGACGCGGCAACCTCTGTTCATCCTGCTGATGGTCCTGGCGATCATCCTGATGCTGATCCTGGCGTTCCTGCCGTACCTGACGTTCGGCGAGGACATCAAGATGTTCAAGGACGGTGGCCTGGCCACCATCCTGATCTCCGGAGTCCTGCTGGCAGTCTGGACGGCCAGCACGAGTATTTCTCAGGAGATCGAGGGTCGGACGGCGATGACCTTGCTGTCCAAGCCGGTCAACCGTCGGCAGTTCGTCGTCGGCAAGTACCTGGGCATCCTGCAGGCGGTGCTGTTGCTGATCCTGCCTCTGACGATCGTCTTCTGTGCGCTGATCTACTACAAGGTCGGCTACGACGCCCGCGAGCAGTCTCGCGAGATCCCCGAGTTCTTCGATCTCGAGAACATGCGTCCGAACATGGACCGTCTGCTGCCGGTTCTGCAGGCGATTCCGCCGATGTTCCTGGTTCTGTGTGAGATCGCGGTGCTGGCGGCCGTCAGCGTGGCGATTTCGACTCGAGCCCCCCTGGTGGTCAACATGACCAGCAGCTTCGCGATCTTCGTCATCGCTCACATCGCACCGGTCCTGGTTCAGCAAGAATCCGGAGGCCTCGAGCCGGTCCGCTTCGTGGCCAACCTGATCGCCATCGCCCTTCCGGGTCTCGAGTTCTTCAACACTCAGACGGCGGTCTCGACCGACACCATCGTGGCACCGATCTACCTGGGCACCGCCGTGGTGTACTGCGCGTGCTACTCGACGATGGCGATCCTGCTCGCATTCATCCTCTTCGAAGATCGCGACCTCACCTGATCCGAAGCCCAGGCTGTGCACGCGACTGCCCGGACCTGGTCTGGTCTGGTCTGGTCAGAAGTCTGCCGGCCCGGCTAGCATGAAACCGGTGGCGGGGGAAGAGAGGCACTCGTGTCTGTTCGACCTGACGATGCGTTTCGACGAGCGGTCTCGCGGCGAGATCTGCGGCAGGGTCCCGCGATCGGCTGCCACCTGCTCTCGGCCGCCTCGGTGCTGCTGGCCACCGCCACGCTGTTGAACGTTGCGGCCCTGCTCGAGACCTGGCTCGGCCACGTCGGCGGCCACGAACCGTCAGTGATTCGTCGGACCATCGTCCTGCTCAGCGGCAGCGGAACCGAATCCGAATTCCTGCCACGCAGCGTGTCCCTGCTGCTCGTCGGCACACTGCTGTGGATCCTACATCGCTTCACCGCCCACCTGGCCGAGACTTCCGCTCACAGCGTCGCCCGCGGCATCGGCGATCGCCTGCGCAGTGCGTTGTTCCGTCAGCACCAAAGAATCGGGCCCGGCGACGTCGACAGCCGCAGTACCGCCTCGGTCTACCAGCGGACGACCGGCGACGTTTCGCGGATTATCGAGGCAACCGCCGACACCCTGCTTCGACACGGCCGCGATACGCTGGCCGCAGCCCTCTGCCTGGTGCTGGCGTTGCTCGTCGATCCGATACTCGCCCTGCAGTGCCTGCTGCTGCCGGCGGCTCTGCTCGCATGGCTGGTGGTTCGCGATCGCGCGGCACGTCAACGTCACCTGCAGGCTCTGTCAGAGGAAACCGAGTTGGCCGACGACCAGATCGGCGAATCGCTGTCGCACGTCAGGATGGCCTGTGGTTACGGAGCCGAGGGCCAGGCCGGCGACCAGTTTGCCGCCGCACAGGCCCATGGCAATCGACTGGCAGCCAGCCGCCTCAGGCGTCACGCGCTGGGGCGGACGATCCGCCAGGGGCTGACGGCCATTACCGCCTCGGTGATCCTGTTCCTGGTCAGCCGCCGAGTCCTGCTCGATCCGACCTCCGCCCCCCTCGATCTCCCCTCGGCCCTCGTACTCCTGGCCAGCATCGCCGGACTCCTGCGGGCCCTGGACCGGCGAGGTGAATTGCCACTGATTGCCGAACGGGCCGGCGTGGCCGCCGCGCGGATTTATGAGTACCTCGATCTCGTTCCTCCGGTTTCACAGGCTGTCGGTGCCCGGTTCCTGCAGCCGCTGGCCGACGAGGTCCGATTCGAAGCGGTCACCTGGCAACCGACCGACAACGCCCCCGCCATGAAAGGCCTGGACCTGGAAATCCCCGCGGGCGAAACCACGGCGCTGCTGTCGGTGGATCCACGTGAGGCTCGTGGAGTGGCCTGGCTGCTGGCGAGATTCATCGATCCGCACGGTGGTCGAGTCCTGATCGATGGACAGGATATCGCCACCGGTACGCTCGAGTCGTTGCGGGCCGAGGTGCTGGTGGTGGCCGGCGACGGCGGCTGCTTCCGGGGCAGCGTGCTGGAGAACATCTGCTGCGGGCGACCCGAGGGTGGCCTGAACCGGGCAACCGAATCCGCCAAGGCGGTGCACGCTCACCACTTCATCTCCAAGCTGCCCCAGGGCTACGAGACGCTGTTGGGCGAAGGCGGAGTCGAACTCGATGCCGGGCAGGCCTACCGCATCGGCCTGGCCCGAGCCCTGGCTCGTGACCCGGCTCTGCTGGTGATCGAGGAACCCGCCACGGCGCTGGATGCCGACACGAAGTCGCTGCTGGAAGACACCTACGATCGCCTCATTACCGGCCGCACCGTCATCTTCCTGCCCACCCGGCTCTCGACGGTCCGCCGAGCCGACCGCGTGGTCCTGGTTCACGACGGACAGGTGGCCGAAACAGGACGGCACGAAGACCTGGTCCGCAACAGCGACCTGTACCGGCACTGGGAATACACGCGGTTCAACGCCTTCAAAGCCGTACCGGTCGCGTCGTCGCCTTCGTGAGCATTCCGGCATCGAACCGCCTTCACCCCAATTCTCAACCGTTCGGTCGCGGGTCTTTCTGACCTGCACTCTCCCCTCGCCGTTGGGCCACTGGTAGAATCGGGCGCGACAGACCCGTTTCCTCTGATTCGATGCCCACGTGAGTCACCCGGAAGTGATCGACTGGAGTCCCCGGACCGGCGGGTCCGATACGCTCGAGGTCTACCTGTTGGGTCGAGTGGATTTCGACTCGGCGGTGCAACTGCAGGAACGCTGGTCCTACGAGCTTTCCGGGCGAACCGATCGACTGGGAGCGTTGTTCCTGTGCGAACATCCTCCGGTGGTGGCGATTGGCCGCGAGGGGACTCGATCCCAGTTGCAGGTCGACGAACGGGAACTGCGGTCACGGCTGATGGAACTGCATTGGATCAACCGCGGTGGCGGAGCCCTGGTGCACGCACCCGGCCAGTTGGCCGCCTACCCCGTCGTCCCTCTCGACCGGCTCGGGCTGGGACTTGCCGACTACCGAGCGGCACTCGAACAGGCGCTGATCGAAGTGTGTGCCGAGTCGAGGGTCGAGGCGACTCGGGAGCCGGCGGTGCCGGGAGTCTTCTGCCGCACCGGTCAACTGGGCTTTGTCGCCTCGGGAGTCCGCAACTGGGTCACTCACCAGGGCCTGTTCCTCAACGTCGCACCGGCGATGCACCTGATGAGACTTGTGGCCCCAGATGTCCAGCTGCCGCCTCCCACGTCGTTGTCGGCCCAGAGATCCCGGCCGATCTCGATGCAGGCAACCCGAGAATGCCTCGTCAGACACCTCGCTGCGCAACTCGGCTACGACCGCTGGCACATCTACACCTCTCACCCACTGCTCAAACGCACCAGGAAAGCGGTCCATGTCCCCGCCTGACATTCTGCCGGTCCTCGAACGCCCCAGGCGACGACTGCCGCGGTGGCTGAAGCGACCGATGCCCGAACCAGGCATGCTGCGGACCGAGGGGATCCTGACAGACCTCCGGCTGCAGACCGTCTGCGAGAGTGCTCGCTGTCCGAATCGGACCGAGTGCTGGAGCCAGCAGACGGCGACCTTCATGATCCTGGGCAACGTCTGCACGCGACCCTGCGGTTTCTGCAGCGTGCCGAAAGGAAAGACCGAAACGGTCGAATCAGACGAACCCCAACGCGTAGCCGAAGCGGCCAGGCGACTGGGGCTCTCGCACGTCGTCATCACCTCGGTCACTCGAGACGACCTGCCCGACGGCGGTGCCGATCACTTCTATCACTGCGTGCTGGCCGTCCGAGAACTCACCGGGGCCGCCGTCGAAGTGCTCACGCCCGACTTCCTGGGCAACCCTTCGGCCATCGACCGCGTGCTCGAGGCCAGCCCCGATGTCTTCAACCACAACACCGAGACCGTGCCCCGGCTCTACCATCGGGTCAGACGCAACGCCGACTACCAGAGAACCCTCGATCTGCTCGCTCGAGCCAGAGACCTCAGGCCCGAGATCCCGACCAAGAGCGGCCTGATGCTCGGGCTCGGCGAAACCATACAGGAAGTGCTCGAAGTCTGCGCCGACCTCAGAGCAGTCGGATGCCAGATGATCACCATCGGCCAGTACCTGCAGCCCTCGCCCGAACACCTGAATGTGGAACGATTCGTGCCGCCGGACGAATTCGACGAGATCGGGAGACTGGTGCGGAAGCTGGGATTCGGCATGGTCGCCAGCGGGCCGTTTGTTCGCTCCAGTTACCACGCCGGCGAAATGGCCAACGAGTGGGCAGAGGGGCTGGCTGACGGATCGGCAGGTGAGACTCACTGATGGGCTCGCCAATCAGGTTGCCTGAAATCGGGGCCGGGCACGCGCCGCTCACTGTCAGCTGCTGGCTGGTTGAGACCGGTGAGCTGGTCGATCAAGGTGACCGCGTCGTCGAACTGGTCACCGCCGGGTCGACGTTTGATGTCTCCGCTCCACTGGCCGGGCGTCTGACACGAATCGACAAACCGCTCGACACCGCAGTCGCGGTGGGCGACATCCTGGGCTTTATTGAAACAGAACCGGAAACAGAAACAGAAACGGATCCAAGACCGGGGCCTGTGTCGTGAGCGTCGAGCAGGCCTCGAGCTGGTCTCAACTGCGAGGCCACCAGGCTCAGCGTGAGCACTTCGAGGCGATCCTCGCCGCCGGACGACTCGGGCACGCCTACCTGCTGGTCGGTCCCGAGGGGATTGGCAAGCGACGATTTGCCCGCTGCCTGTCCGCCTGCCTGCTGTGTCCCGATACCGATCCCACGCTGCTCGAGGCGTGTGGGCAGTGCCGCTCGTGCAAACAGATCGCCGCCGGTTCGCACCCCGACCTGCTGGAGCTGGGTCTGCCCGAGGGTAAGAACGTGGTGCCGATCAGCCTGTTGGTTGGAGATCGAGAATCGCGAGGTCGTGCCGGATTGTGCTACGACCTGTCGCTCTCGCCCATGGAGCACACCCGCCGCGTCGCGATCCTCGACGACGCCGATCATCTCGAACGCGACGGCTACAGCGCCCTGCTCAAGACACTCGAAGAACCCCCAACACATTCGATCCTGTTCCTCGTCGCCGCATCCGAAACCGAGATCCGGGACACGATTCGTTCGAGATGCCAGCTGGTGAGGTTTTCGGCGCTCGCGCAGTCGGATGTGGCCGAGTTGCTGGTTGAGACTCAAGTGGCTGCAGACGGCGACGAGGCCGAATTGGCCGCCGGATTGGCCGATGGGAGCATGGTGACCGCGGCCTTGATGGTGAACCCGGAGATGAGATCTCTGCGAGAAACACTCTATCGCCACCTGTCTCGGTTGCCGTTGGACCCGTTGCCGATGACCGAGGAGGTGGTGGCCGGCTGGGAGGCTTTGGGCAGCGACTCGCACTCCAAACGGATCAACGCCACCTGGGTGGCCCGTTTTGCGATCGAGTTCTATCGGTCGGTGCTGCGAGTCCTGTCCGGTGCCGATGACACTCCAGCGATCCCCGAGGTGGCGAAGTTGTGCGGGACACTGGCACGCGGTGACTGGGCAATGATCGATCGAATTGCCTCGATGCTCGACCGCTGCCTCGATGCCGAACGCGACCCGATGGCCAACGTGATGCTGCCGTTGGCCCTGGAAGCCTTCATCGATGACCTCGCCCGCAGGTCGCGAATTGGCACGACCTGATCCGGCGATGGTATACTTTTCAGCACCATCCCCATCCTGATCTTATCCGCCATGAGCAATCGTTACATCGTCCGCTTCGGCTCCAATCGCACTGTCGCCGAGTTCACCGTCCACGACGGCAAGGCACACCAGCGATCGACCCAGGTTGTGATCAAGAGTGACCGCGGGATGGAGTGGGGCGAGGTCCTGAGCGAATCGTCGGATCGGGCCCGCAAGGCCATGGGGCACCGCGAGTCGCGAGGCCGCATTCTCAGAAAGGCCTCCGACGACGATTTCCGACACCTCGACGACGTCAGGCGGCGGGAACGGGTCGAGTTCGATGGGTGCAACGACCTGATCCGGGAAAGCAGGCTGCAGATGCAGCTGGTCGATGTCGAACACCTCTTCGGCGGCGAGCGGATCATCTTCTATTACCTCGCCGAGCAGCGGGTCGACTTCCGCGAACTGGTCAAGTCGCTGGCCCAGAGATACAAGACGCGGATCGAGATGCGTCAGATCGGAGTCCGCGACGAGGCAAAACTGCTGGCCGATTACGGCGATTGCGGCAAGCCGGTCTGCTGCAACACTCACCTGAAGTCGATGCCACCGGTGTCGATGAAGATGGCCAAGATGCAAAAGGCCTCGCTCGACCCCAACAAGATCACCGGACGCTGCGGACGGCTGAAGTGTTGCCTGAGATACGAATTTGATACCTACGAGGAGTATCGCCGCGAGTTGCCTCGGGTCGGAGCGACGGTGATCACCCGCGACGGACAGGGCCGTGTGCTCGCCCAGGAAATCCTCGCCAAGAAAGTCGTCGTCGCCTTCGAAGACAAGCGGACCGCCATCGTCGACCTCTCTGAAATCGTTACCGTCATCTCGCAGGGGGGTGGGGGTGGAGGCGAAAAGGGCGGATCGGGCAGGAAGCCGGGTGGCAAACCCGAGGCTCAACCCGACACTCGGCAAAAAGAAGCCAAGAGTCCTCAGGCGGCTGCAAGTGCCGAGTCTCCCGAGAGCGAGGCCTCGGCCGAGCAACCGGCGGAGGATCAGACCTCCGAAGCCGAGCCCCCAAGTGTCGAGTCGTCCGAGCTGACCGAGAGCACAGAATCGGGTCCGTCACCGGAATCGGCCTCCGATGTGAGTGACGGGCCCGGGGGTGCGGAGCCGTCGGATGCTGCCGAGGAGCAAAACTGATACTTCAGGCCGGACCCGTCGGCGTGTATAATCGGGATCGACCGGCCGGGTGCCGTGATCCTCGATCGGGACGTGTGGATTCGTCCAGGGGAGCGTCGGGAATCGGAGTTCTGGAGATGTCTGTGAGCTTGGGATGAACCGACCGTTGCGTGACATTGCCCTGCGTCCGCTATTTCATCCGGACGCGTACGAATTCCTGAAAGTGGCCTTGCGCTTCACGGTGCATCACACACCAGAGATAACCAGCAGCAGCCCGCAGCCGCAATCTCCCCCGGAACCGGGGATGCCCGACGAGTCGCAGCATGTGACCGGGCAGGAGTTGCTCGAGGGGATTCGTCGATATGCGTTGGACCAGTTCGGCCTGATGACGATGCAGGTCTTCGATCACTGGGGGATCGG